>Ga0041059_1000960_pt1 | contig 22794 bp, 20 predicted proteins | sample AraColnosormetaG_FD_56232 | JGI IMG/M metagenome (GOLD analysis project Ga0041059, IMG submission 56232) | Arabidopsis roots microbial communities from North Carolina, USA - Col MF nosort | ecosystem: Host-associated > Plants > Roots > Unclassified | place: USA: North Carolina | collected... | reverse complement strand
CGAGTTTCTCGAGTTCCCTCTATCGATTGCTTATATTCAAATTGTTGACCATTTGTTTACATGTCATGCAGGTCAGCTTGACACTGGACATATCAGCAGACTTGCAATCACTTTTTACTTGGAACACCAAACAGGTTTCTTGCAGTCCTTGTCCTTTGATATTACCTTAAGCCATTGCATAATAGACTGCTCCTGGAGGAAACTATTTTACTAAAATGCTGACATAAATAGAAAATGTTTGCAGGTTTTTGTTTTCGTAGCAGCAGAGTATGAAACCCCAAAGAATTCCCTGAATCAGGTATGACAGCTGAATGCAAAGGCTTCTTCTTAGGATTGACTTAAGATTGGAACTCTTCACCAATGGATATTGACATTTCGTTTGCAGGTTTCTCTATGGGATGCCATTATTCCTGCCAAGGAACATGCCAAATTCCGGATTCAAGTCTCAAACAAGTACCGTTTCATCGATCAGGTACAGTAAACAAGCTGGACAAGTCTTCTGCGTTTTTACTTCGTCAGAAACGGAAACTGATCATCATTTGGGATTTTTCAGGGACAGAATCTTCGGGGCAAAGACTTCAACTTGACATTACACTGGCATGTCATGCCCAAGACCGGGAAGATGTTTGCTGACAAGATAGTCTTGCCTGGTTACAGTTTACCAGATGCATACAGATGATGAAGATTGAATAAAACATCAAACCTAGTCCAAGACTTTTTGTATTTCAGTTTTCTGAAAAGTTTTAGACTTTCTTTTATTCCAAAGAAAACTAATTCAAAAGTACTATTGTTCTCTTAGAATCAAACAAAACTATTCTTTTTAGTGATCTTAATTAGTTGTTAATGAGGTGAAAATCACGACCTCTTAATTTAAAATAAGGTTTATAACGAGGTCAAGTAGGACCCTGAATTAGAACATTGTTTCAACAGAACTATGACCTAAAACTTTATCTACCCTTTTGCTCTTCATGGATTCTCTAATTAGCTTAACATCAGCCCATCGGCCAGCTTTGGCGTATATATTAGATAGAAGAACATAGATTCCGCTACCAAGTTCTTCTGGCTCAGCAACCATGGATCTTATCCGATCAGTGAGCTCGAGATTTTCATGTATATCACAACCATTTAACAATGCACCCCATATATTAACATTGGGTTTTACCGGCATAGTCTTTACCAATCTCTCTGCCTCTTCAAAACGACCAGCACGGCTCAAGATATCAACCATACATCCATAGTGTTCAACTGTTGGTTCTAAGCCGTGAAGATCTCTCATTTCTGCAAAGTATCTCTGTCCTTCCTCAACTAAACCTATGTGGCTACACGCATATAAGACCCCGAGATATGTGATTCCATCAGGTGTAGCATTACCTTTCTCTTGCATCCTCTGGAATATACTCAATGCTTCATTCCCGTGGCCGTGACTGGCTAACCCAATGATCACAACGGTCCAAGCTATTGTATCTTTCTTCTCCAGATCTTCAAACGCTTTTTTTGCGCTCTCAGCATCACCGGTTTTAGCATACATATTTACAAGTGCACAAACTATGGCAGCATCCTTCACAAAGCCGGTTTTCGATACATAAGCGTGAATCGATTGTCCCAATTGTGAACATCCTTGGATCATGGAAGCTCTGATAACACTCAAAAAGGTTACTTTATCAGGAGCTATACCCAAATCAAGCATATCCAAAAACATACACAGTGCTTCCTCTGCATCACCGTTCTGACTATACCCTGTAATGATGGAGTTCCAAGAAACCAAGGTTCTCTCAGGCATTCCATCGAACAGATACCTCGCAGTTCTCAGATCTCCACATTTAGCATACATATCAATGAGACTTGTAGCCAAAATCACATTGAATCCAACTTTGGACTGAAAATATGGATCAAAGCCTAATCCTTGAAGAAACCCATGAAACCATTTCCCAGTCACAATGTCTTTACATCTACCACAAGCAACCAAAAGATCCACCATTATTGTCTCATTTGCCTTCACACCATTACTCTGCATCTCCCTAAACGCCTCAATAGCGTCACTAAACCGATTGTTATTCACAAAACCAGAAATCAAACTTCCCCAAGCAACAACGTTCCACTGAGGAATATCCTCAAAAACTCTCAAACCATAATTCACTTCTCCACAACACATATACATATGAAGCAAGCAAGTAGAAACATACATATTCACTTCAAACCCAGTTTTCACAACAAACCCATGAACACAACTCCCGAATTGAATATCCCTTAACCCAGAACAAGCCTTAAGAACATAAGGAAAAGTGAAATAATCCGGAGAATAACCTTTTCGAAGCATTTCTTGGTAAAAGATCAATGCTTTATCTGGATTTGGACTGTTTGAGTAGCCTCTGATCATAGAGTTCCATATATAAACACTTGGACAATCGATACTTTCGAAAACTGATCTCGCGTAGCTGAGATTCATAGTCTCAGGACAAGTAGTGCAGAAATCTATGAGTCGGCTTAGAGGAATGACGTTTCTGATAACTGAGGATTTGATCATTAAACCATGGAGTTGATTCAGTTCCACCAATGATCTGCAATTCTCTAGCTGAGAGAGAATTGGTTTGTAGTGCTTCTTCATCATATTCTTTGATTATCATGAAATTCAAAGGCAATGTTTTTTTTTAATTCTGGAACCATAACAAACAAAAACTCATCAAAGTGACGGGTAAATTTTGGTAATTTAAAATAGTTTGGGTTTATTTTGAATGTTGAAAGAGTTTAAGGATTATTTTGAAAGTTTCAACAAAAGAAAAATATAACCTGTGTTTAGTCACAACGACGCCGTAACGCTGAATCAGCGCCAAGCGGAGAGAGACCTGAGTCAGTGAGTTGGTATGGCGGCGAAGGAGATCGCCGGCGGGAGCGGTTCTATTGACGATGGATCCGATTTTGATCCATGTCCTATTTGCCTTGGACAATTCCTCCGTGAATCCTACCTTGATACCTGTTTCCGTACGCTTCTTCTCTTTTTCAGTTTTCTGTTAAAACTTGTGGTTAGATGCTTCTTGATTTCATCTAGAATTTGAAGTTTTGAGTGTGTATTCAAAGATTCAATCTTTTTTTTCTGTGAACAATTTAATCAGATTGATTAGTTAATTCCAAAAAGAGATTAGATTGATTAGCTCTTGTGTATCTTAGATAGACCATAGTAGGTTTATGGTTAAGGTAATGACTGAGACCTTCGTCCATGAACTGATTAGAACATATATGTTTGTTTTGATTTTATGTTTTGTTGCAGACAAGTTTTGTTTCAATTGTATAAAACAATGGATCAAAGTTGTTTCAAGCAAGGCCTCTAAGCAACGTTCCTCAGTGACATGTCCTCTCTGTAAGGTCTGCTTCTTGGAAACGCTCTTTTCTGCTCACAACACCTTGAAGAACTTGTTTACAGGAATGACCATAACTTATGCAGACAGAGAATTTATCCATCATCCACAACTACGATGGATGTTCTTTTGAGCGGCATTATATCGACCCGAATATTCCAGATGGGTAGGTTAGCTTGTGGTTTCCTTGATTTGAATATATATGTGTTCTGAGAATTTCGTGATATCTTACTCTACTTTCATCTTCTTGTTTTCAGTTTTGTATTAACAAAAGAACAGAGATACAGGTTGCAGTGTTACTACACCGAATCAGGTTTTTCCCTTCTCTGCACTTACTTTGAGATCAAAACACACTTGCGCATAATATTCAATACCATTACAATAGTTGGGAATCCGTTACTCGATTTAGTTTGGAATAATAAACTGATAGAAAGTAGATTCAAATGTGTTTATCAATCAAGAATGAAAGTTTTACAAGAATTCCCTTCTCTTTCTCGGTCTCTTTGTGGTCTTAACCAGGTTTCCTCGCCGATGTATTCGATGTTGCACGGTTTTGGAAGCTGCAAAAGTTTCTCCAGCCGAACCGGTGCCTTGAAGCCTGGTTGAGGAGGGAGCTTCAAGCTCTGATGCAGGTTTGCTTCTGTACAAAATCCCTTTCATGGATATTTCTGCCTTTTTGCTGTTATCTTCTTGTTCAGTTGTTCGCAAAGATGATTTTGTTCTTTGTTTGCTTCAATTTTTTCCCTTGTCTATAGGAGGAAGATGTTGATATTGTTCTGCATCATTTGGTCGGTGTGATGGAATCCTTCTGCAAAAGGTAATTGTTTTAAGGAGAATGTAAAAACTTAGAACTCGTGGGTATATATTTTGATTGGCTAGAGTTTTAACTGGTCAAAGTAGAAGTTTGATGTTTTGCTCATGAATAGTCTCTATTTCTCTCATATTCAGAATCAAACAGAGACGCAAACAAGAAACAAGAAGCGCAGAGACAACAAATCAAGAACAATTCAAAGCAGTTGTCTCAGAAGCAGCACGTCCATTTGTAATGGCGAGAACAGACCGATTTGTGGATGAACTTGAACTCTTTCTGGCCGCGGGACTAAACTTGGAGGCTTATGATGCAATCTATAAGCAGGGTTTAGAGGGGAACAACCGAAGAGAGATCGGTGCAGCTAGTGAAGAAAGAGAAGAAGTGGAAGAACATAATGTAAGAACACGAGTGACTCCTTATTTGTTTATCTTCGAGGAAGACTCAGACTGAGACAAAACACTTATCACTTCTGTACCATATAAAGAAACTCATAACTTCGATTAATGATATACCAGTTTCGATTTGTTTGTTTTACTTTGTGTAATGCTAACGAAACCAACCATACCATTTTATTCTGTTCTCTTTTGTTTTCTTCATATTATTCTTCTTTTAAAAAAACGACAAAACAACATATCACCTTATTACATCACACGACTATACTACTGGATATACTCTCTTTGTAAGAACTTCCTAAACAGAGTCATGTACATAAGCACTTATTGCAAGCTCAAGCGTTCACGATAAGACCACCTGCACAAAAACACGTTTGTGTTATAATAGACGAAAACAGAGATCAATTTGTTAAACCAAAGAAACAGAGGACTCTGATGGAATGCCCAATCCGGTCTAACCACGTCAAATTAGAACTTACCGTTTGGATGGAGGATTTGGCCGGTGTAGTAAGATGAGCAATGGTTACAAGCCAAGAAAACGTAGGAAGGAGCCACTTCCACAGGCTGAGCCGCTCTTTTCATCGGTGTCTCTGACCCAAACTGTTTGATCGCTTCTTCAGAGAACGATGCGGGTATCAGTGGAGTCCAGACCGGACCAGGAGCGACACCGTTCACACGAATGCCCTTTGGTGCAAGCTGAAGAGCTAACCCACGTGTGAAAGAAACGATGGCTCCTTTCGTAGCTGTGTACTCTAGTAAGCTTGAGTTTCCTGCGTATGCAACAACCGACGTCGTATTGATGATGCTGCTCCCTTCCTTCATGTGCTTTAACGCATATCTACAATAAATTACGACCAATTAACTCTAACCGGATCAATTAGTTTCAGAACCTAAGTTCGAGTTTCAGTTTTTTTTTTTTACTCACTTAACCAAGAAAAACTGCGAGAAGATGTTGGTACGGAACACTCTCTCAAGCCTAGCCTCATCGATATCCTCAATGGAAACCTCATGCTGCTCAGCTGCACAATTCACAAGCACATCGATGCGTCCAAAGGAGTTCACAACTTCCTCAACGACCCTCTTGCAATTCTCTTCAAACCCTAAATCAGTAGCGATCATGATCGGCTCTTTAGCTTCCCTTGTCTTAACCTCGTGAAGCAAACGCAGCGTTTCTTCTGCGTCTTTGTCCTCTCTACCTTTAACGTACGTGAAAGCCACGCTCGCTCCTTCAAGTGCATAGCAGTGACACACTGCTTTACCTATCCCTGAGTCTCCTCCTGTCACGAGTGCCACTTTTCCCTGCGGATAATTTTAAAGATACCTTGTATTACAAGTAGAAGTAGGTGTGTATAAAGGGCAAGTTTTCTTTAATATCCTTCACATATTAGTTAGTAATTCATATTGGTTTGCTGATATCTGATTTATTCTTAAACCATAGACAAAACGGGATAGAAAAAACAATCGAAGCCTATATACATGAAGTTTGTTGGAAGGTTTATAGTTAGAACTAGAGAACTCGGGAGTTGGTTCCATGACATGTTGTATCCCTGGTTGTGTCTCTTGCTTCTGCGGCGGAAACCCACTTGCCATTTTCCTATTTTCCTTTCAGAGTATTCGAAAATTTCCGGGAAAGGTTTTGGTTATTGGCGACCGAGAAAATTACCGTAGAGATCGACAGAAACAAATAAGATAAAGAAGGTGTCAAAAAGTGAGAGCTTCTTTGAGTGACGTGCCACGTTGCATCTCAATTTAGATGACGTGTACAAGCCATTGCAACGGTGCAGCCAGGGAGGAGTCCACGTGGGGAAAATCAGCTTATTTGGGATAACCACTAGTCCCATTCAGATATATACAACATTGGCATGCTTCATGACAATTGACACATAGATGCCTGGCTATTTGAGGCCTCTCTTTGTGTACATCAATAAAATTGATTTTATCTTTGATTTAGGTTTTTTTGTTTGTTTGTGGAACAAGGCGCATAAAAGTTCTTCTTTCTAGATTTTTTGTGTTCATCACGTTTGTAACCAGATATCATAGTTACTACTTTTTAAAAATAAATAGTCTCAAAATCTTATTTTTAAGTCTTAACAAAGGTACACAATTATATACAGACGGTAACTTAGAATCGTGATCGGTTTGAAAACGTTTATAATTTATAGAGAAGGAAAATTTTAAAAATAAAAGTTAAAATTTAATTACGTTTAAATAAACTGAACTTAACACCTCTAATCGATTTCAATAAATTCTATGGTTTTCAGCGTAATTTAAAATATATTATTATACTATAAAAATTACAAAAAGAATTCTTAAAACTTAGTTAGAAAACCGGAAATTAAATTTAAAACGTTTTTAGTTAAAAAGAAAATCTAAAAAATAAATGTTAAAATTTAATTACATCTAAACAAATTGAACTTAACACCTCTAACCGATCTTAAGAGATTCTAACCGGATGCTAAGTTCGATTGGTTTCCAACGTAATTTGAAAATTAACAGTTAAATTTTAAATTTTCTTTTAAAAATATATATTTTTATACTTCAAAATTAAGATATTTCATTAAAAAAATAAAAGTGAGAAAGCAACAAACCTAGATTTGGTGACTCGTCCAGCCATGGAAACTCCAAAGCTGCTGCTACTTGCTCTTCGCTTTCACTGTCCCTCCCTCGCATCATTAGCCGCCGTCTACATAACCCACCAATGAAAGTGTTGCGGTGGTGATCCGTATGGAATTAGGGTTTGACTGTAGAAGGTAGTCACGTAATATCGAATGCACAACAGACGATATAGAGATCAATCTACGAAACGAGACGATCAATCTCTGAGATGAATCCGTTGAGATCTTCTTCTCAGGTTTCTCAGATGAATTTGTTGCAGAGACATGGAATCATCGGCTTTACAAGATTGGCGATCAAACATTGGCAAAATTTGTTCGACACGTATCAAAAAGAAAAAGAATAGAGGTTATAAGGAGATAATGAATGGTTTTACTTTCGAACAAGGAGAATGAATATGATTTTGATTTCGATTTCTGAGAGAGACGACGAGTATTTATAAGGAAAAGAATCGTTTGTTTCCTTTTATCGACAATTTTGGTTGTTTCCTTTTAATTTGTTTGGACTACAAAAAAAAGGAAATTGATCACAACGGTCATAAATAATTACAACGGTCCTTAATCCCTTGTATATTTGATTTGACCTTGACAATAGTCAATAGAATCTGAATGGATATAATTTTATAAAATTTGAAAGAAAAACTATAATCTTCTCTTTCCATTGTTTCTATTGACAAATAATCTCAATCCTGTTTACTTTCTCATGTATACAGAGACTCCTTTTTGTTCATGTGTTCTCTACTACACTTTTATGTTCATCAATGGGATCTCCAAGTCTCTTTTGCAGATAAACTGCTCATCAACATCATCCACATTTCAGAGTCTATTCATTCTTCTCACCATTCACGAAGCTCCTGCTCCTCAAGATTCAATCAAGAAATCTTCAAATGTAGCTAGTGACTGTAATCGCTGCCCCAGCGACGCAATGGTTCTCTGGCACTCTGCAAACTTTGAAGCAGCCACTGCTAGTTCCTTCTCCTGTCATTGTCACATTGTCATCAAGGAGTTTTATTACAAAAAGAAATTAACTTGCGAGTTCCTAAGAGAGGATATAAACTTACCTGCTTCAGCTCAAAACCTTTGATATGGTTAGGCGCAGGCTCTGTTTCTTGATGATGCTCGAGTTCTTGTTTTAGTTTTGAGATCTCATCTTGCAGTTCGTTGCACTTTGAATTGTGTTTTGCTGATAAAGCACGTTCCTTCTCTGTGACGTCTTCCAGTGATTTGATTTTCAAGATCAAAGATTCCGCTTCTGCTTCGACATCTTTAAGTCTTGATTCAATCGCTTCAGTTTTCCCGTTTGCAGCCTTTAAACCATCCTCAGCTGCTTCTTTTGCATCCTTTGTTAGATGCAGCAGAGTTTGAAGCTCTGTTAACTTTCTCTCTGTCTCCTTTAGCCGATTTTGCGATGTCTCAAGCTGCTTTTTCGTTCCATTTAAACACATGGTCAGTTCCAGCTTCTCTGCTCTTCTAGTCTCTAGTTCTGACAGATTCACTTGTGCTTTGTTTAACTGTCTTTGAAGATCCTCCATTTGCTTTCCTGATTCACCCAACAACAACTCTAGTTCCTGGTTCTCTGCTTCTAGTTTCTTCATCTCCGATAACTTCCCCTCTATCTCCTTTAGTCGACTCTGCAATGCCTCGATCTGCTCTTTGGATCCGTTCAAAGCCATCTCCAATTGTAGTTTCTCTACCTCTACCATCTCTACTTTTTCTTCCAGTTCAGAAATTCTGCGAAGCGAGGTTTTGAGTTCATGCTTTAGTTGGTTAACGTGAGCATTAGATTTCTCTAACTCCTTGTTACTCTCTGAATGTTTTCTTCCAGGTTCAGAATGCGGCAAAGCAGCGAGCTTTTCCATCTCGAGAAAATCATCCATCAAACCAATATCTACTGAAGTAGCCATTGAACTTTTCCCAATAATCTTCTCTGATGGACTCTGCATTTCATTATCACTAAAAGAAACTCTCCCGGAATAGTCTGATTGGTTATCTATAGAAGATTTGAGGTCACTGGAATTGTCTGATCTCCGAACCATGACTCTCAGTTTCCTGCATTCCGCTTCAAGTTTAGTCAACTTTTTGATCCCTTCCAACTGTTGTTTACTTGCAGACTCAGCAGCCTGAGTGCTTAAGTCCCTCTCTATAGTTCTAATCTTGACCTCCTCAGATTTTGAAAGTAGTTGAAGCTTCAAAGCAGAGTTCTCTTTCTCTAAAGCCTCAAGTTTCGGGTAAAGGTCTTCGTGGACCGAAGAAGTAGTAACGTCTTGTCTAGCTTGGAGCTCCTCGATTCGGGCTTCAAGTTGAGATTTTGTAGTTTCCCATTCTTTGCATTTATTGTTAATAGCTTCTTCGATCTTCTGATTTTGCTCTTCTCTTCCTTGCCAGAGTTGCCTCACGCATTCCTTAAGCGCACTATCAAGATGACTATTTCGATCCTCGAGAGCCGAAACCTTACTTGTAGAAGCATCAAGCTGTTGCTTCAGAGCCGCAGCTTCGTTCTCTGCCTTTTCCCAACCTAGATGTACATTCGTTTATTAACCAAGAACTAAATTCGGTTTCTGCTACAAAAAGAAAATGTGACAAGACACAAGAACTAACCTGAGACAGCTTCCTCTGCAACTTTAGCATGCTGTTTAGCAAGATCTTCTTTTAAACTGACATTTAAAAGAGCTGCAGAGAGCCTCTCCGTAAGAATCTTGATATCCGCCGTTGCCTCTTCTTCTCGTGTTACCGGTTTAGAGTTTAATTCCGGTGATTGAGATCTCTGAAGTTTCACACACAAATTACAAAACCAAATAACACAATCAAAATGATTAATTCCAAGATTTCACCACAATCACATAATGTCACAAAGGCATTGCAAAAAAGTGTAACCTGATCGTCAGAGAATCTTTCAGAGTGAGAAGAGACAGAGCCAGTACTCTCAGTTTCGCCGGGACTTTTCTCAGATGACTTTCTCCGCCATAACCAGCTCCTCCGGTCCATATCCAAAACCACCAAACATTCAGACCAAACTCATCTGCAACAATCTCAACAGCAGACTTTAACTCCAATTTAGTTGCGACCTAAAATATTTAAAAGGAGGAAGCTTTAAAAATGGGGCAAAATTTATTGATCTCACTTATAATTCACTCTCTGACAAAAAAAAAACAATATTTTTCCCAACAAGAAAATCTCTTGCCAAATACCCCAATCAATTTTCAGAAAAAGAAAGAAAGTGTTTGGTGATTTTGATTGCTTGAGATGTAATAAAAAGATGAACAAACGTAACAGAGTACCTAACTTAACACCACATCCACATACATACCTCAAATCTCACGCCAAGAGAAGTTGAAATAATTGAAGGAAGAAGATTTGTGTGAATCTGGCTTCGATATTCAACGGCCATGTTCACTAAAGAACAGATTGATTAGTTTTTTTTTTTTTTATAAAGAGAGTAGGAAAAAAAGAAATTAAAAAAGTGGAAGTCTCGATGATTGAGACCCACATGATAGATAATGTGTTGCTATTATACTTGTTATTTTTTTTCTTATAAATTATTTTGTGAAGAAAATTCGACATCTATCTTACAGCCAAACACTGAAAAACAACAAATATTTAACAAGAAGAGAAAAATAGAAGATGTTTCGGAATTGGTTATTGACGTAATGTGGAAGAATATTTACAGAATTGTCAGATATGTACCAGTGTAAGGAAATATATTAGCGAAGACAGCCGTATCCGTACAAATCTTTGTTAGACCCTATAGAATTCAAGTTTCTGGGGTCCTTTTATTTCATAAAAAATATTAAAATAAATCCTTCTACTGTTTTTTTTCTCTTGAAATTGTTTTGAGAGACAGAAAGTTTGAACATCACAGCAGCTACAAATCGATTTTGTTATAACACTATTTTCTACAAAGTAAATCATGGAGTGTAAATAAATGGAACAGTATCCAAACGGTACAAAATTGGGTAACTCAGAGGAGAAGAAACATTATAGCATCTACAGATATCAGAATTCATTACCTTTTTTGTTCTATAAAGATCAAGTTTCAAATTTCTTTTTGAATCATACTTTGACATTGAAGATATAGAGCTTTAGCACAACTGCAAGAGCGAGCTGCAAAAGAAAGATGCTGGCGATAATCAGGATCGATCTCTCTCCAGCGGAATTGATATGCGCTTTGAGGTTCAAAGCCACAAATGTTGCGGACATGAACCCAGCTACACCTGCGATGACCCATCTGAAAATCTCCACTGGCACGACCGAGAGACACTGCAGTGTCAGAAACAGATTAATAAGTCAAAGTCTCATTATATTCAGATGTTTCCATATGTATCAGAATTTATAGGAGAGATTTGGTACCAATGCTGGGATAAAGACGAAAAGGGAATAGCCATAAAGACAGAAGAGTTGGACTAGGCCTGATGGTGCAGAGAAGTATTTGAGAACGACATATAATGCGAGAGGAACAATTGTGACATAGCCATAGAATACTCCTGCAGACCAAGTCACTAGATTAATATCGTAGTTCCATTCTTGTTTCTTCCATTTGTGTGCTATGTATGTGACAAATGTGCCGATAGATGCTGCAACGAATATCAAGGTGGTGCAGATCCAGAATGGACCATACCTGAAAAATATAATCAATTTTTTGAGCATTTGAGAATTCACCTCTAAGTTGAAAAGAGATAAGAAAGACGAAACTCTTACAAGTCAGGTTTATCAGCTGTCTTCTCTGTAAATGTTCCACGGAATGGGAAAAGGGATTCTTTGAGTCTCTCAACTACATCGGAAGTGTCGACATCAAAGAAGGGCTTGTAAGCACCAACAGTGAATTTATGAAGCCAGCCACCAGACTGAGGTTCATCTGTACTACCATTACCATGCCCAGAAAATGAATCTGCAACAATTCAAAATTATACTATAAGCCTTAAGATATACAGAATGGCAAAGATTGGGACCACGCAATCAACATGAACCAGTCGATGAACACGTTTCCACATCTAAATTCTTCAATCTACTTGCTCAAACATTCGGAAATTCTGAAGTCGAGAGAATCTTACCGTCAGCATCACGAGGGGGATTACTACCACCAGAGATCTTGCCCTGAGTAGCAGATGGAGGAAAAGTTTGTAGATTTGACTCTGCAAAACAATGCATCCCTCAATCACAACTTAACATGAACATAACCATGTCAAATCAAACCACACTTCTACTATTGGCTAAACCCTCATCTGTTCAAACTACAGTTTAATTCAAAATCCATAGCCATTACCTAACAAATTGCAGTAATCTTAGCTAAGATTCAACATAGTCTTACGTCCCAGAGAAAAAAAAAGGCCTATAATTCCAAATAAAATCGTTCTTTCCCTAAACGCTCTAATATCAATTTCACCTCAGCAACCAAAAATCATAAAAACGAGAATGTTACCTGCGAATTTGACGGTGGTATGGCCTGGATCTGGAACAGACTACGATTGACACAAACAAATCTAGATCAGATCGGAAGAATCAGTGTAGGGACGAGCACTCATGTAAACATTCGAGATCGAGACATAAAAAACTTACAGGTACAGATCCAGAGACTTTCTGGCTGTCTATAGTCGTGTAGTTCCCGCCGGACATCATCTTGTTCCGATCTTCCGTTCGATTCTCTCTGAAGAAACGATATTGGCCTTGAAGAAATCTATACTACTCCGGTCCAATGAGATTTGACGGGAACCAATATGGCAAAACCTTCTTTTTTCTTTTTCATTTAGAAGCATCGGCCCACTATGTGTTTTTATTTTTTTATTTTTCTCTTATTTTATTTTTAAAATAGGGTAATATGTTAAAATTCAACGTTTGCAAAAAAGATACACAACAACAAATTGATATGCAAAATTTATCCAGCTAATTATTGTTACGCTTAAAGTTGAAGATTCCAAAGATTTGGGAGATATCTCACAATGATCAAAAACTAATGAAGCTCAACAATCCATACAATAATGTTATAAATTTGAGTTTCTTAAGAAACGTTCATATTACATCATTTTCTTTGATTCTTCTACACAAAGATTCTTACTTTTATTACACCCCAACTACACACAATAACCCACCTAGAACACAATCCGGCTACAACCAATTTTACATAACTGATGTAGATCATTCATCATCTAATACAACTTACAAGGACGTGAAATAAGCTTGGTGGTGGGAGTCTCTAAGGACTTCTTAACTTACCCTTTGTGTTTGTGAGAAACAGGGTTCTACGGATAGCTAGAATGAGAATCCATGTCGTTGCTGTGATTTTCTCCTTGATCATCAATAGCAATGCTGAGCTCAAGACAGTCTTCAAGATTTGAGCCTGCAAGCCCTTAAAGAACCCTAACATTCCTTCTTTTCTCCATATGGCATACACAACCCCTGGAATTGTTTTCCTTGTTCTTCTTCTCGGCTTCTTTGTTTCGTTTTCCTTCGACTCATCCGCAGCTTGAATCATCACCTTGCACCTGCAAAATTGAGCCCAATATGATGTCTGACTCAGCCAAAGTCTTAAAATTATGTGACTTGAGAAGTTCATCTGAGCCAGAAAGTTCACTAGGGTGAAATCAAGAATACTAGTAATCTTTGTCCAACAGGTAAAATACCTGATTGCTGGATATGTGAGCACGGTGGCAACACTTTTGGAGACCGCACCTAAGACAAACGCCATAAAGGCAGAGAGCACTACCGGAGAAGAACCATTCTCGGCTTTTGCATTTTTCTGCTTAAGAAGGTGCTGTTTCAGCTGATCAAACACTGTATACTGCAAAGAGTAACCAACTATTTCAGCCAGTCATGTTGTCAAGTGACATTGAAGTGAGCTACTCGAGTCGATAGCTCATGGCTTTACATGAGAAATGTACCTGAATTGCAGGATTTGAAGTCAATAAAAGAGAGATCCCTAGGCCATCAAATGCGTCTGCCCATGAACCCTCTGTTAAGGTCTTCCACAACCCTTTTGATTCTCCAAACTCACTAGTTTGCATCCTTGATGAAGCTGTATCTAGAGGCTACACAAAGATAAGACTCAGTGCTTTAATTCATCGATACTGCAACAAGACGATCATAGCACATTATGTAGCAAACTAGACCTCAACTTTTCATTCCAACACCAAGACTTCAATTGTTTAACAAGAACTCCAAAACATAACATAGCTAATCTCAGAGATCATCAAGGTAAACGTACCTGAATTAAGACAGAAGTACAAGCCCCAGCAGCAGCAGCAATGAGCAAATTAGCCTTAGTTCCAATTGATTTAGAACCAGTCCTTTCACTATGAACTCTCTTGAAATAGCTATAGCTATAAAAGTAGATGAACTGAGAAATGAAAGACTGAAAATTCTTAGTTCCAAGGCCTTGATACAGTGAAAAGACTTGTCCTTTAGAAATTGCCTCCCACATAACATCGGAAAGATATCTGCAAATATCACCCAAAAAAAAAAACCATTACAAAAAAAACACGAGAGGAGACCGACACTATCTATAGAAACCGATGCACCCAAATCAAAGGATAAAGAAACCTGTATTTTTGCTGACCACGAGCTCGAACCTCGGCTTGGAACTTTGATTTACATGTATCAAGAGGATACAAGATCGTTGTACTCAGAAGCGACCCAATAGCTCCCGAGGTTGCTTCCGACACCGATTCCAAATCGACACCCATCTCTCCGATCTGCGACAGCGACGAACAGATTGAGGTTGTGTGTCCTCGCCTCTGGGAAGACAATTTGGGTAGGTGAAATCCGTAAAGCGATCATATGATTTTGCCTCGGGAGTTTAAAAAGACGTCAATATTGACGGCGTTAACATCGCCGTTATGCTGAGATTTGATGCTTCTCTCTCTATTTGGTACACAGACATTGGTTTAAAGTTTAAACCGTATAAAATGATAAAATTACAAGAAGAAAGTTGATATATATGGCATTGCAAGAAGAAAGTATATTACATACATACATACAATTTCTAAATGGACGAAAGTAAACACAAGCCAACATTAACAGTAACTGATAAAGAGGGTTTAAGCAAATACATTTCTGATGAAGAAAAGAAAGAAGATAAAAAGAGCTTACGAGTTACGATAAACTGAACTTCCCCTTTGTATTCTGAAACACTTGCTCGGCGATACTCAGATCGAGTTTTGTAATCTCTAGGTTAGAGTTATGGTAGCACCCAACGCCTCTCACACCATCTGCTAAGATCCTATTGAACCCAATGGCTAAAGCTGCTTCGACTTTCGCCTCGTACACCAATCTCTGTTTACAAAGTAATCAAGACGAGGTTTCAGAAAGAAGAAACAAAAAGTTCTTATTACCTTGAGCCTTGAGAGATGGATGGCTCCAAAACACATGGGACAAGGCTCGCATGATGCGTAAATCTCGCATTCCGATAGCTTAATTTCATTCAGTTTCTTGCATGCCTGTGTGTTCGCCATAATTAGAAACATGTCATTTTTGTTTTGTTACTTGAAGAAGATTACTACCTCTCTAATGGCTATGACTTCTGCATGTGCCGTTGGATCTTTGTATTTGAAAACCATGTTGTGGCAGCTCACTACAATATCGTTCTTATGAACAATAACAGCCCAAACGGATAACCATCACCACACTCAACTCCAATATATGCCTCTTCAACAGCTTGGCTTAAAAATTTATCGCCCCTAGCTGATCAAATCGACAAACAATGAAACAAGTAACGTAAAGACTGCAGAAATATAAAGTGGTCAGTCAGTTAAAGAAATTCAAACAAATTCTTGTCGTCTTAGCTAAATCAACAACATACTCAATTCTAAATGAAATCGTTTCTTTCCTGCATGTTTAACTATCAATCCATCTAAGAAACCGAAAATATTAGAAAATATTAATATTTTTACCGGCGAATTCGACGGTGGCATGGTCTTGATCTGGAACAACAGACTACGACCGTCACAAATAAAACAACAGAGAACAGATCAGAAGAATCAAACGCACACTGTTGCATGCAAAGAAATATAAAATTTTGATGAGCTTACAGTTACAGAAGCAGAGACTTTCTGTGTTTCGGTGATAGTGTTATTCTCGCCGGACATCGTCCGATTCTTTAATGTTTATCAGTTTATGCGCTTTTCCGATTCTCCCGTCCGTCACACAGCTCTCTGACTCTGAGGAACAAAGTGGGCTCTCAAACTGAACTACTCTGGCCCAATGGGCTTTGATCTAATACTTTTTTTTGTATTGCGATATGTCTGTGTGTCTTATTCATAATTTTAATGTCCCGCCATTTTCAAATAATACATTCCTATGTACATCTCCGTTGTTAGCATGCCATTCATATTTATTTTTTTGACAATGCAAGTCATTCGTATTTCAAACTAAAAAATTACATTTTTTGATTTTTCATATACAATCAAGTCTACTAGTAACTGCAAGATTTTGCCGAGGTGTATTTTGATAAATGTGCGATAAAAATTAGACCCTTAAAAATAAATGAATGTGTTACTTAATTATATATATTTAATAACAATTCAAATCTAACAACATATCTACTAATGCACTGTGTTATTATGTTCTTCAGATTTGATGCCCATTGTTATGTGTTTATTTGTAACTTAAATTTTGTCTGTATAAATTAAAAGGGATATTAACAAAGAAACTATATTATTATTATAATGCAAGATAAGGATATTCAAATTAATGCATGCAATTAAAAGCTTTGAACCCAAAAAAGGTAAAAACAGAAGAATACTAAGAAAACCAGTTGTATCCACGTCAAGATCCTCAATCTCCTTCGTCCGATGCTCTTCCACAAACGCCAATTTCACCGTTAAAAAACAAAACCTATTCACTAAGTAGACACATGGCTAATTTACTGGAAATGGCTAATGATAAATTAATCAATATATAACATTAGACGAAATAACAAAGAAGAAAAACATGACATAGTTGTAGAAGAATAAGAAGAATAAGCTTTGTTAACGCCTTTTGATATCTTAGGTTTCTGAGACACTGTAAGATTCTCTGATCATTTGCTCTCTTTCTCTGTTTCAGTAATTACATATTGTGGGTTGTAGAAAAGCTGTATCCTTTTCAACTTACAATACCTGAATCTTGATTCTTGAGTCTCAAAGTTCTCAGGGTTATGTTTAGTAATTTGAGATTGGCCATTGTGTTCAGTCTCATGATCAGTATCTGTTTATTCTGAAAGTATTTGATGTTGTTTGCAAAGATCAGATGATGTGGATGGGTGTGGGAGATTCTAGTGGCTCGCCAAAACCGATAAGAATCGTTGTGGTTGGTGAAAAGGGCAGTGGAAAATCAAGCTTGATTATGGCTGCAGCAAGAAATACTTTCCATCCAAACATCCCTTCTCTGTTACCTTACACCAATTTACCTTCTGAATTCTTCCCTGACCGTATTCCCGCTACTGTTATCGACACTTCTTCAAGGTAAATGTTTCTCCTGATTCTATACACTATACATTGACATCAAAAAGGTTATGCATAGAATTTTCTGATAAGGTTTTGTGGATAAGGCAAAGATAATTGAATTTATTGTTATTAATAGTTTAATATTTTGTCGATAACCGGGGTTAATCCTAGGCCGAAACCGGTCTAATCCCCGAGGTTTTATAGAAAAGCCGGATATTTTTTCCATTTAAGGTGTATACATTATTAGCCAAGAGGGAAGTACGACAATTTGTCTAGAAGGTGGAACTCGATCCTTGGCTTTTGACACACATGCCTAGTCCTCAACCCGTGCGAAACAAACCACTGAGCCACGCGCTCTTGGTTAGAAATCGAATCTTTATACTATTGATGTCTCTGTTGATTAAATCTGCAGACCGGAAGACAAGGGAAAGGTAGTTAAGGAAGTTAGGCAAGCAGATGCAATTGTTTTGACATTTGCATTTGATAGACCGGAGACTCTTGACCGTTTGAGTAAATACTGGCTTCCTCTGTTTCGACAATTAGAGGTTAATAATTTGCTTCTTTTCTTTTTCTTTCTTCTCCTTGCAAGCAGTAAACTATTTGCAATCCCCTGAAGTATTGTAATATTTCTTATTAAAAAGTTTGTCTTGTCACTCTTTTATTGAACAGGTGAGAGTTCCTATCATAGTGGCAGGTTATGAAGTTGATAACAAAGAGGCTTATAATCACTTCAGCATTGAACAAATAACATCAGCTCTGATGAAACAATATCGAGAGGTCGAGACATCTATCCAGTGGTCTGCTCAGAGGCTAGATCAGGTCCCTTTGCTTTGCTTGAGATCTTAACTTTACGCATTCTAAGAACTGAAAGTTGGATCTTTGTGATGAATCTGGCTAGTTTTGATTTTCAATTTTCAGGCTAAAGATGTTCTCTACTATGCACAAAAAGCGGTTATTGACCCAGTAGGACCTGTGTTTGATCAAGAAAACAATGTACTGAAGCCTCGCTGTATCGCTGCCTTGAAACGTATCTTCTTACTCTCTGACCATAACATGGATGGTATTCTTAGTGACGAGGAGTTAAACGAGCTTCAGGTTTCTTCTTATTCCCTCTCTTTCATATTGTTCTTCTTGAGTGCTTTTATCAGACAGTTTTAAAAGGTTTTTTTTTTAAACAGAAAAAATGCTTCGATACACCATTGGTGCCTTGTGAAATTAAACAAATGAAAAACGTTATGCAAGTCACGTTTCCACAAGGAGTTAATGAAAGAGGACTCACATTGGATGGTTTCTTGTTTCTAAACACACGTTTAATCGAAGAAGCAAGAATCCAAACACTATGGACTATGCTCAGGAAATTCGGGTATAGTAACGATCTAAGACTTGGAGATGATCTAGTTCCTTATTCATCATTCAAACGCCAAGCTGATCAGGTAAAAAATCTACAGAAATAGAACTCTGTTTTTTGCCTTCATTGTGACTATTTGTTGCTGTTTCTGATCAGTCAAATCTTTTGTCATTGTGTAGAGTGTTGAGCTAACAAATGTAGCTATTGAATTCTTAAGGGAAGTCTATGAGTTTTTCGACAGTAACGGTGTAAGTTCTTCTTTTTTTCTATTTTATGTCTTAGGTAATATTAGATACTTGTAGGATTCTAAAAAATCATATTTGAATTTCTCAGGACAATAACTTGGAACCTCATGAAATGGGATATCTCTTTGAAACTGCACCTGAAAGGTAACATTTTCGACGTTTCAAATGACCGCAATTTCTGATTACAGTGTTCTAATTCCATACTGATTGAATCATTAATTACAGTCCTTGGACTAAACCTCTGTATAAGGATGTTACAGAGGAAAATATGGATGGAGGATTATCTCTTGAAGCTTTCCTCTCACTGGTAATCAAAACAAGTTTTGTAAATATCTTTAAGAGGAACCTATTAAAGATTTGACATTTTTCCTGTCTTTGCAGTGGTCATTGATGACACTAATTGATCCACCTAGGAGTCTGGAATATCTGATGTACATTAGATTCCCATCTGATGATCCATCTTCAGCGGTTCGCGTAACTAGGAAGCGAGTTCTTGATCGCAAGGAGAAGAAATCCGAAAGAAAAGTTGTTCAGTGTTTTGTGTTTGGTCCCAAGAATGCTGGAAAGTCTGCATTGCTCAATCAGTTTATCGGAAGGTCATACGATGATGACAGCAACAACAACAATGGATCAACTGATGAACATTATGCTGTAAATATGGTTAAAGAACCTGGAGTGATTTCAGATACAGATAAAACTCTGGTGCTAAAGGAAGTTCGAATTAAAGATGATGGATTCATGTTATCAAAAGAAGCATTGGCTGCTTGTGATGTAGCAATCTTCATCTATGATTCTTCTGATGAGTACTCGTGGAACAGAGCCGTTGACATGCTTGCTGAGGTTGCAACCATTGCCAAAGATTCCGGTTACGTGTTTCCCTGCTTAATGGTCGCAGCAAAAACTGATCTCGATCCATTCCCAGTGGCAATTCAAGAATCAACTAGAGTAATACTAATCTATATATCTTCTTGATTTTCAGGAATATTGTAAACATAAGTTGATTAATGAGTCATATACTGAATTTTGCAGGTTACACAAGATATAGGGATTGATGCTCCAATACCAATCAGCTCTAAATTGGGAGATGTCAGTAACTTGTTTCGGAAGATCTTAACCGCGGCAGAGAATCCCCATTTGAATATTCCAGAGATTGAGTCAAAGAAGAAAAGGAGTTGCAAGCTAAACAACAGATCTCTAATGGCGGTTTCAAGTATGTTCAGTTCTTGGATTCCAAAATGTTTGATCAAATGCTTCTGTATCTCATCATGATTCCAAATGTTTTAACAGTCGGGACAGCGGTTTTGATCGCCGGGCTGGCTTCTTTCCGTCTCTACACCGCAAGAAAGCAGAGTTAATTCTTAGCTGAAGAAAGTTCCCAGACCTGCAATTTTCATTGTTGTTGTTTGTGCAAAGATGCCTTGTTCCATAAGCAATGAATTGTTTTCTATAGATTTACTTCTAATCATGAACAGAAGGACAGATTATTTAAAAAACTAAAAAGAAGATCTAAGCATTGTTCTTTTTCCTGTAAAATTTACACAACTTTTTTTTACCCCACAAATAAACGAATTGTATAGAAAAGCCAAAAAAAACTAGACCTAAAATGCCAGTTCATCCACTAGAACAAGAAACAGAATTTGAGCCATAGCTAATAGCTTGCAAGCTCGAATGAGTCATATTTGTCATCCATCTCCTTGGAACTCCGTTTGATTCACCAGCCAGATTATATGCATAAGATCTCCACTTGTTTCCACCATCTTTACAAGAACTCATAAACCCTAACCTTCTCGCTTTCTGTGTCCTCTCAAGAACAATGAGACTAGAGAAAGTCGAAAAGCTATTACCAACAAAAACATCCGCTCTTAAACACACCTCGTAATCTATAGCCGATTGTATCAAATATGAATACTTCCCATATATCTCCTCTTTAACCCCAAGCTTCTTCTTCTCAAATGGTATTAAACCGTCTCTCCAACCACTTAAAACCGATGAATCTTCTTCTTTTTCTTCTAAGAGAGTATCTGCTACTGCAAGGTAAAGAACTGTTGGAGTCTTTAAACCTGAAATGTTCCCTACTCTGTCCAAAATCTCTCTTTTACTACTACAAATCTCTGAGATCTTTTTCCGTTGCTCTAGTTTCTTACAATGTATCATCCAATCTATCTCTATTCTCATGTGAACCGCAACAAAAGGTACCGGACCGAGGATTTCGGTTTTCGATGCGAGTTTTGCCCTTTCTGCCTCACCTGCTTCTCGGATTTTCATCACAACCTTATCTGCTTCTCTTGAGATTTCATCAACCACCACCATACACTCAAAGACCTTAGCATAGTCTTCAACAGGCCAATGATCGTGCCACAAGAACGGGTTTTTCCCTATGAGACGGATCACTTCAAACTCATCGATGGACTCGTTACGAGCGGATTGTTTCAAGTGTTCCAAGTCTCTTTCAACCGTCCATCTTCTTCCACTACCTTTCTCTAGATCAAACACTTGTGCTCTGTTTTTAACATCCGAGAACCGAGAAAGCCGCACAAACCCTGAACAGAGAGAGTTGAATCTTTCAAACTGAAACACTTTATCAAACGGAATGGGACGAAGCTTATCAACTTCCTTGTAGAACAAGGAAGCACTTAGACTAGGCATGAGAAGCGTTCTGTTCATCATTCTTGCCGTCAAGCAAGCTCTAGCAAAAGCTATCTTCTGATTGTTTAGTCCCCAGACGATCTGAGGAACCTCGAGAAACTTATCAGTTCGGATTCCACCGGTTGAGGAGGAATCTGACATGTGACGATCTCGAAACAATAAGCTATTGCTCAGAGCGTTTCTGGGAGAGTAAGAGAGTAACAGAGCTCTGTAGAACAGAGCAATACCAACAAGAACAAGACATTTGCAAGCAACAGACTTTGAAAAGATTCTCAGATTCTTAGAACTTAACGGAGAATTCATCCGAGAGAGAGAGAGAGAGAGAGAGAGAGAGAGAGAGAGAGAGAAAATTGTCGCTATATCGCTTCAGATTTCACTTCTTTTCCAACTCAAAAATCCAAACTTTCAGATGAAATCAAAATCTGAGTCGAGTGGAAATGTCAGAAACCTGCATGAATCGAAGTAATTAGAGTAATCAGACACCAAAAGTAACATGCATGCAATTGCAGACAGAGGTAAGAACCCTAAAATCCCAGAAGATAAAAAGTTTCAAACTTTTTGCAAACCTTCAGGGAGATTAGTTAAATCCTCGAACTTGACATGCAAATCGATTTCAGAAGAAACCCAGATGGGCAGAAGACATTCACTTTATCGATCAGGATTAAATCAAAAATCGCATCTTTTTAGGTGTAAGTTTGCAGGTGAAAAATCACAAGGAATAAAGCCCAAAAGAGGGAATTTTTAGAACAAACCAAACTCTAGAAAACCTAGAGAAAGAAAGAGATTGACAAATTACAAGGACAATTTCTGCCTTACCTTTTTATTAATTTCTGGTTTTGTTTTCCTTAATCTGGCAATATTTTGAAGAAGAGACAAATAAGTCCCATAAACCCAGAATAGAAAAAAAAATATGGAAATTGACGATCAAAATCACGCTCCAATCACGGATTATCATTTTTTTTTTTTTTTTTTTTT
>Ga0041059_1000959_pt1 | contig 22795 bp, 19 predicted proteins | sample AraColnosormetaG_FD_56232 | JGI IMG/M metagenome (GOLD analysis project Ga0041059, IMG submission 56232) | Arabidopsis roots microbial communities from North Carolina, USA - Col MF nosort | ecosystem: Host-associated > Plants > Roots > Unclassified | place: USA: North Carolina | collected... | reverse complement strand
TTTTTAAAGTCTGAGAGCCCACNTTTTTTTTTTTTACGTTCATTTTACTGAAGTCTCAAATATGAGGCTTTCAAATAAATAATAAAACTTTAAAATAAATAATAATTAAAAACTTTTATTTTTCTTCTCCTAATAATAATTAGAATCTTTCTACATGTTTACAAATATTGTTTCACAAATAGTATTTAATAAATTAATTATTATCATTTTTCAATCTTTCTTTTAAGATCCATTTTAATAATAATCATTTTATTTTCATAATCACCATTAATATTGGTATAAATGTGTTCATTTAGAATATTTATTTCTTATTTTAGTTCTGAACCTTTGTCATTTCTTTTAAATAAATATTTTATTATTAATAATTTGATTTTTAGTTTTTCCACTTTTTAATGCAATGTTAGGTTATTAAACATGAATGAATAATACATATTTCGTTTATTTTTTGAAAAATTCTTTCTAATGTCCTTTTCATGATGTCCCTTTTCAATTTTACTCTTTTTCTTTAGTCATTTTCATTTCTACCCTCTTTAAATTTTTAATGACCATTTTACCCCTATTTGGAAATTGTTTAAGGTTAATAAAATGAAATATTAATATTTTTCGCCTAAAATATTCCAAAATAAATTTCCCGCCAAAATTTTCCCGCCAAAAAAAATTTTGAAAAAATTTCCCGCCAAAAATTTCCGAAAAAAAAAATTTTTGGCGAGAAAATAGACTTACAAAGGATTTTAAAAGGGTTTTAAAAGATTTACAGGGGATTTTAAAAGGCTTTTAAAATATTTACAAGAGATTTTAAAAGGGGTTTAAAAGATTTACAAGAGATTTTAAAAGAGTTTTAAAATATTTACAAGGGATTTTAAAAGGATTTTAAAAAGATTTACAAGGGATTTTAAAGGGCTTTAAAAGATTTACAAAGGTTTTTTGAAGATTTTTAAAGAGTTTAAAATTGTTTTAAAAGGGTTTTAAAATATCTACAAGTGATTTTAAAAGTGTTTTAAAATATTTACAAGGGATTTTCAAGGAGTTTTAGAAGACTTTAAAAACTCTTGTAAATTTTTTTCAAACCTTTTAAAATCCCTTGTAAATCTTTAAAACCCTTTTAAAATCCCTTGAAATCTTTTGAAATACTTTTAAACCTTTTAAAAATCTTTAAAAAACTTTTGTTAATCTTTTAAAGCCCTTTAAAATCTCTTGTAAATATTTTAAAACCCTTTTAAAATCTCTTGTAAATATTTTAAAATCCTTTTAAAATCCATTGTAAATCTATTTCCCGCCAATAAAAATTTACAAGAATTTTTAAAAGCATTTTTTGGCTGAGAAAAAAATTTGTTACGAAAAAAAAATTGGTGGGAATTTTTTTTATTTTGGCGGAAATTTTGTTTTGGCGGGAAAAATAAATTTTGGCGCCAAAAATTTGGCGGAAAAATTTTAGTTTCCTATTACTTGTTCCTATTACATGTTCCTATTGGATGAGGGTAATTTGGTCATTCTGTTCAAGGAAATGTGTATTTTTAAAAATGGACAACACAAAAAGGTATTATTGCAAAAGGGTAGTAAAAAAAGGGTAGTTTTGCAAATCTCCCTTATTTTTTTTAGAATATTTTTCTATGCATTTATTTATGATATTTTTATTTTTTAAAATTCTTATCATTAATAAAATTATATTATCACATGAGTTCATTTATAATATATTTATATTTATTCTGAATATATATAATCCTAAAAAATAACAGTCACAGCTTCTACAGTTTTGTTCTATCAATCAGATTTTAACAGCCAAAGTTTTTACAGTCAAAGTCTCTACAGTCAAAGTTTGTACAGCCAAAATTTAAAGTCAAAGTCTTTACAACCAAAACTAACCGTCTATATTTTAACAGACTCAACTGTTTACGATGAAAAGGCATGAATGTAAAAACATAACCGTCAATATTAAATAGACAAAAATGTTTACAATGAAAAGACAAGAATGTAAAAACGTAACTGTCAGTATTTTAACAGACACAACTATTTACGATGAAAAGACACAAATGTAAAAAAGTAAACGTCAATAATATTTTAACAGACACAACTATTCGGAAGTGCAAAAGACATTTATTCATATTGTTATTATTGATAGATTATGCAAAACTCCATGAGTTATTGTAACTCGTTGTTATCCTAGATTAATTGAAGTCTTATGTATGTTTCTTTAGTCTATGTGGATTCGATCATTAAATACTCTTGAGTTTGTCTGTGCATTTGCGGTCTATATTAAGCGTAAAACTATTATGTGTATTTTACTCGTAACAATAATCATTCACGAGATCTAGATACGACCTTATAAAGAGTCATTCTTCCTAACTAACACAATAGCCATTTGCCGATATGTGGTATTTGGAACACATCATATGTTTCTCATTCGTTAAATATTTTTTTGTATGATATATTAAACTTTGTGGTTCTTGAAGCATGCTTCTTAACATTATGGAATGTCAAACGAAAACATGAACATGGGGATCCTACCTTCTTTTAAATGCCAAGATGATGATAATCATCTTGATATGGCAGATTTTCTCTATTGATCATGACAACGAGAAATCAATGTAATATATTATAGCTATATGTATGATCATGCTATGTATGACAAACATTGCGGATGCTTTTGTTTTCTGGGATAATATTTTTATTGTAATATATTATGACATATGAATAGTCTATTGCAAACTTTTAATGAACAAATATTTTATTTCCAGAAAAATGTCAAAATATGAGATTGAGGATGAAGATATCTTTCTGGCGAACAATGCTTCTATGCACACAATCTTTAAAGATAAAACGTACTTCTCCTCTCCCGAAATAAAAGATTTTGATAGAAGCGTGAGTACTATATATGGTCATGCAAAGATTATTATTGGTTTTGGCGAAGCCAATTTTACAATGCTAAAGAAAACTCATTTTAAAGTAAATGATGCATTATATTCTCCTAAGTCTCATAAAAACTTGATAAGTTTCAAAGATATCTAAAGTAATGAATATCATATAGAGATTATGAATAAAGATGGCATTGAATATCTTTGCATAGTAGCCGAGAGACAATATATATTAGAAGAATTACCAGTGTTGTTATTTGGATTATATTTCAAGGGGAACTCATCTTGAAAGGACAAAATTTTGTCTCGGTTTCCAAATTGAGCATTTACAAGAAGGTACATTTGTACATCAATCCAATTATACAAAAAGGATTTTAAAGCGCTTAATATGGATAAAGCAAATCCTTTAAGTACTCAAATGGTCAATAGATCTTTAAATGTTGAAAATGATCCATTTAGACCTTGTGGGGATAACGAAAAAATTTGTTTGTCCCGAAGTACCTTATATAAGTGCTATCGGTGGACTTATGTATCTTGCAAATTCTACAAGCCCAGATATTGCTTTTGCTACTCATTTGCTTGCAAGGTACAATTCATCCCCTACACGAAGGCATTAGAATGAGATAAATTACATCTTCCGTTATCTTCAAAGTATTATTGATTTAAAATTATATTATTTTAGAAACCCCGAGTTTGGTCTAGTTGGTTTTGCAGATTTAGATATATAGAGCCCCTCATAAGTCTCTATCACAAACCACATATGTTTTTACCATAGGAGAAACTGCAATCTCGTGGCGTTCTCAAAAGTAGACTCTAGTCGCCAGTTCATCAAACCACGCAGAAATTATTGCTCTTCATGAAACATGTAGAGAATGTGTTTGGTTTAGATCCATGACTAACCATATTCAAGAAGCAAGTGGAGTAGCCATCAAAAGAGAGCCAACAAGATTATATGAAGATAATGCTTTATGTGTTGCTCAAATCAGAGAAGGCTATATCAAGAGCGATACAACAAAGCATCTTCCTCCACAATTCTTCTCCTACACTCAAGAACTCGAGAAGAATAAAAAAGTTGACGTTCAATACATTCGTCCAAGTGACAATGCAACAGATCTATTTACAAAGGCGCTTCCAACTTCTACATTTATAAAGCATGTTCAAAGTATTGCAATGCGTCATCTATGAGACTTGTGAAGTCTTTTCGAGGGGGAGTTCATGTCACTGTACTCTTTTTCCCTTATCATGGTTTTTATCCCAATGGATTTTTCCTTGATAAGGTTTTGACGAGTCAGTACGTTACTCATCAAAAGTAATGGATAGTCAAGGGGGAGTATTACTATTTGATCTTATCATCTTATATTCTTAAGACTTGGACATTAAGTCACTTGAACTCCAAGTCTCTTATCCCTGTAAATAGTTGTTGTACATTGAAATGAATAAGAACAAGAAGTGAATTATTTTTTTCTTCTCTTATAATGTTCCAAATACAACATAATTCATATAATAAAATAATAATATATTTATATGCGTTATATTTTATAACACGATTTTCATTTTTTTTAAATGACCTAGTAAAATAATAGAATAATAATGTCATATGAGTTATAGAAAATATGTTATATGTTACACGAAAATATAAATAAACTAATATTATCACCAATACAAGCACGAGTACCATTTGTTTTTAATCAAAATTATAAAATTTATAAATACTTAAATGCACTTTTAATTGAATCGCCAACATAAACTATATAAATTTAAAGATTTATAATTAGCTCAATTTATAAAGTGTTAGAAGAAGCTTCTTGCAATAGTTTTCACCAATAGAAGGTGAAAAAGGTTAATCCGTCTCACAGCCGAATTTCTTTTACGCTTGCTCCACGTTTTAGTGCTTCTGCTCCAAACAAATTAATTAGGAAAATCCATGTAAGTCAGATGGATTATTCCGTGTTGTATTGGTTCATTCTCATCCACTCCAAAAGCTTAGAATCATGTGTATAATTCACAAGCATCTGCCAACTAGATTGAAGAAATTAGAATTAATGTGTTAGAGAGAAAAAGAATGAACAAATAAATAAATAAGGGGTTTCTGCAAATATAACCTCGAACTCATCCATTTTAATGATCATATACATTATAATCTTATAATTTTAAAGGTAGAGTTGAACTATTCATCGTGAGGGCTTCGATTTAACATATTATATGTCAATATTTTACAAAATTAATGGTAACAAAAAGAGCAAAAAAAGGATACAATGCGTATTTAGATTTCATAGAATTAATCTACATATGTTGGAGGTGGAGAGTAAAATTGCAAAAATGGATGAGTTCGAGGTTTTTTTGCACAAAAGTTAAAGTTTTAACCTGGATAGACTTTAATAGTCAATGACTATGGCAACAACAAAAAGGAACGAAGAAGATGAATAGATAGATAGATCTAGCAGAGAAGAAGATGAATATAAGTGGAGTTAAATAGGAAATTAATCAATTATAATGTTCCACAATTTAAATAAAGCGTTGTAGTGTTAGTGTCAGCCAATTTTGGAATACAAATATTTGTTATAGGTTTTTTTATAATAATTCTACTCAAAAGATGTTATTGAAAAGGGCCTAAAAATTATGAAGCCCGAAAATTCAATTTGGACCTCTTTTTGTTATTTGTTTTGGTTTATTATATATAGACCTTCGTTTCATGATTTATAAGGTTCCTTGGTAGAATACGTAAAACAAAAAGCCGAAATTGATTGGGGGTTATGGTTTAGGAAATTTAGAAACACTTAACAAATAAAATCAGCAAATCTACATGGATCGTAGTATTTGTGAAAGTGGAAGATAAATACTACATAGTTGTATTAACATTTAAAAAAACAAAAAAAAAGAGTTACAACCAATAAACACACTTGGTCTTGAATATTCTTCCGACTAAGATTCTTGAAACCGAAAATTTTCTCAAAATGGGAATTAGATAAATGTTATATTTACAGAAACATTTGGTAATACATAAATAATGTCAAAATTGAATATATTTTTTTAGAGAAAAAGGTTGTACCAGAGTATGAGTCATCATTCTCTGATTTTCTTGAAAATCTCTTTAAAAACAACATTAGTTGTTTTTGTATCTCTTTTCCCCTCATCATCAACAACTAGGATCTTCATGACACATCTACATAAAGCTGACCATTCTTAAACATGGATCTTGGCAAATAAATTCCAACATGAGATAAACTCTGACCTTGGCTCTTCTTAATTGTCATTCCAAAGCACAGAGATAGTTTCCCATATCTCCGTGCTTTGGGAAACTATCTCCATTGAAATCGAAAAGGCATTTTAACATCTGAAGGTGTAAGCGCCAATCTAGGGATATAAACTTTCTCATCATCAATGTCGTTGTCGTCGGTTACGGAGATAACTCTTGGTTCAATGATCTGTTCTCCCAACCTTGTTATCAACAATCTTGTCTCACTACACAAACCTTTTTTTGGTCAAGTTTTCTTAAAAGCATTACCGAACTCCTTTCTTCAACTTCTGGACATGGTTCAGCAATCCTGAACATTTGATTGAGCTAAGGAACTCAAGGAACTCAATTGAGACATTACCGTATCTGATAGTAAAAAAATTAAACTTATAGATTTTGTCACAACTAAAATACTCCTTTGCTTCTCCTGGTAAAAGATTCATGATATAGTTGTTAATCGCGTCGAGAACTTCATTGGTAGGATATAATATTGCATGTCCCTAAGAAAGAAGCATCTTCTACATTTTGAATCAAAGATGGATAAATGGTATTGATAATTGATACTATAGGGTTAAGATTATCCATAAGAAGCATGTCACTTGGAGTATTAATCACAGCTTCACCATCATTTGGTTCTGAAAGCTTTCCATCTCCTAATTTCAGAATCCACTCAGAAAATTCTTTGATGGATTTTATCTCAGCAGGATCTGAAACAATAGTTAGACCCATGTTTTTTGTCAAACGAAGAACTGTGCAGAAACGCCATAACAATGAACAAATTAAAGAAGGTTGAACAATTTGTCGTCTGCTACCTTTAGCAATTACAGGAAGCACTTGTCGAAAATCACCTCCGAAAACTATAGTTTTCCCACCAAATGAATTATCATCATTAGTAACATTAGCTGCTCGGGCTATATCTCTCATACTTCTATCGAAAGCAACGAAACAGTGTTTATGCAACATTGGTGCCTTGTCCCAAATAATCAACTTAGCTTCAAATAGCAATCCAGCTAGATCATTTACATGGGTAATTGAACATGTTGAAGTTTTATGTAGATGTATTGGTACTGAAAAACGTGAATGAGCATTTCATTCTCCTTCTAATAGTAAGACTGCCATTCCACTAGAGGCTACATTAATACAAATTTGTCCTTTAGATCAGATGCAAGACGACAAAGTTTTCCAAAGAAAAGTCTTTCCCGTACCTCCAAACCCATAAACAAAATATACACCTCCAAAATTAGTTTTGACAGAAGCCATTATATGATCTTACACATTATTTTGTTCATATGTTACACATTATATGATCTGGAAGCAACTTTTGATGTTTTGTAGCGGATTTTTCTATGTTGTAATACAACTCTTCAGTAATCAATTTGTTGGTTGAAGTTGGGAAATGGCAGTGAATTGTAATTACTAAAGGTACTTCCGTTTGACCGTAAAAGCTTTCAATTTCAAGCAAAGCTTGATTCTTTAGCTGCTATGTGCTCATATGAGTCATGTGAGTTATACAAAATATGTTAGTTATAAAAGATGGTAATAAAACATATCATTTCTATAAAGGGTTAATCATTCATACCAGATCTTTCTAGTATTCTTTTTTGCATATCTAACATATATTCTGTAAGCAAATGCCAAGTTTCTAACCAAACATGATTAGGTGTTATCAAACTCTCTGAAGTCAGGAGCCTCACAATAGTTGACGCATGCTATAACCCTATTTTTACTGTTTTTAACTATGTTTTAGATATACGATTTTCAGTCTTTTTGTTATTTTTAGAGTTTTTTTAGAGTCCTTTCAGGTATTCTATGGAAAGGGACAACAATGGAGATGAGGAGACATTTTTGAGCAAAAACTAAGGAAAAGGAAACTAAGGACGATTTCACTTTCAGATTCAGATAAGAGTGTCGATCGACACACTCTTGGTGTCGATCGACCCTGGTTTTGGCCCGAGAAGTCCATGACGCTTTCAAGTTTACAGAAGTGGAAATTTGCCCAGAAGACTTCCCTATTCGCATTATTACTCCTTGAACGTTTTTTAGGTCATATAAATAGTATTAGAGGTCATTAGATCTATCAAGCTTTTTATCAAGTTTTCTCTTAGAGACATAAGCTATTCATCCCTTGTTTTCAGAGATTCATTCAGATTTCAATACAGTGAAGAGATCTTTTCTAACTCTTTCTTTTACTGAATTGTTTATGCTTTCTTACTCATATATGTTGCTTGTTTTAATCTCCACGTCTGAGTAGTTTGCTTGTTAAGGTTAGGGTTTCTCATTAGGGATTCATATGGTTTAGTAGATCGGCTCTTTGCTAGGTTATCTGTAGAATTCTTCATCTTTAAATTTTCTTAATGCTAGTTCTATAGTAATTAACTAGAACTTGAATCCAGACAATAGATATACCCGCCATAGGTATGAAGTCACTGTAGTTGAAACTATTATTTGATGAGCCTGGTCTTAGGTGTGTAATAAGAATCGGCCTATTTACTAAGGTGAACTGAATTGAACTCGTTTATAATGCATGCTTAAGTATAAGATTTCTCGGGTTCTTTGGTAATCTTAGCTATAGGCATAGGAAGTTTCGCGGAACGCCATGTGTTATTCTAAAATTAAAGTTTGAGTATAAAAATGGTTCGATAACAACCTACCTATCATTAGATCTACTAATCAATAGTATCCTGAGAATACCCTAAACCCGACTCTTTATTATCTTGCTTCACAACCAATCAATCTGCAATTTGTTTACTGTGTTATCTTTTTATTTTTTCATATTCCCTTCTACCTTAATCTTGATACTTAATTCATTGTGTGAACAAAAGGACTTTGTGGAAATCCGACCCTTAAATACTACAACTGATCTCTTATTTGAAAGAGTGTGTTTAAGGCAATTGGCACTGTATCAACGCATGTACTTAGTTGATCCCCATCGGCTGGCTTCTGTGATTGCATTGATATACAATTGGTCATCTTCAAGGAGAACCAAAGCACCACATGCATCTTGAAACCTCGGATACAAAATGCCGTCAACAATACGTAAATTCTCAAAACTGGTTGCACCTTTTTTATTGGTTAGGAGGATCCTCAACTAAAACTCATCACCAGCAGATGGTGAAATAATATGCATCCGACCTACAGCTGAATTTCTTTTATGCTTGCTCCATAATTTTGTGCATTTGTTCTAAACAAAGTGTTTGAGAAACTCTGCATCAGTCAATTCTTGTGCTTCCACGTTACGTTGGTTCATTTTTATCTACTCTAAAAGCTATGAAGTTTGATTTCCTTCTTTTGACAAAACCTCATTAACGTCATCATCATCCTCCATAGTTATATTTTGCTCTCCTTCTAAATGAAATGACAATCGTTACACAGTTGTGCTGCTGTGATGAAGGTCAAAACCCCACATTGTCAATGTTGTTCACTAGATGACATATACCTCTAAAAAAAAGTAATGTTAGTATTTTGGGGTAAACAAAATGAGGTAGGTAATCAATTTTAATGTTATTAAAATTACCTGGCATCATAGTATTGTTTGATTTCGTTTATAACCCTTAATGTACCTTCTTCATTTGTCGACATGACTGTCGGAACGAATGTTGCGGTGATCCTGTCATTGTTATCTTTGTTCACATATTTGAATAAATAGTTGATCTCTGCTCTGGTTACACCATTCAACATTAATATGCGCATAATACTTGAGAAGTAGATGAGGATTGTAAGGAATTACAAAACGATTGTCTATGGGAGTTCCATTTTTTTCAACATATCACCCATTTTTTCTTCTTTGGTAGACTATGTAACCATCTTTGTTGATACTCGTATCATTGCAGTACTCCTTGGAAAAATGTTTAGTGTAATTACCTTTTTCCATGCATGGTGAACGTTGGTTGCTAAGCCACATGGACCATAAATCAGGAGTTCCTTGACAATTTCATTAAGGACTGGGTTAGTGGCTTGATCAGGGATTTCAGCACATATGACTTGGTCGATGTCCATTGTGGTTGGCAATTTTGAGCCACGCTTTAGCCATAACAAAATATGAGCATGTGGTAGACCTCTTTTTCTGAAACTCGGTTGTATATATGATGAAGATAGATTAGGGGTTGGATCATGTAAAAGCAATCTATAAAGATAAATAGTTAGAATAACATTAAATGTAGCTTACCTGCAGCTGAATGACCAAAAAGTTTGTTTTTATGAATGCCAAAAATGAGATTCTCTAATTTCATCTTGAACATTCGGGATAGAATGTCAGCCCTATCTTCTTCCTTTAGTTTCCTTTCTTGTAGGTGTTTTGTAATTTCTGGCCATTTAGGATTGCAAGTGAATGTAATGAATAAATTCGGGTAGCCATAATATTGGCAAACAGCCATTGCATCCTTGTATTTTTCTTGCATATATCGAGCACCTTCCATAAAAGTTGATGGTAAGACTATTCGCTTCCCACACTTAGCAGCATCATGTACTTATCTGTCCTCCCACGATATCCTATTCTTTCTACTTCGATCATTGTATAACCATCAACCAAAAATTGCTGAAACAGCTTCCCGAAATGTGGAAGAGGATTAAATTGACCATAACACTCAATTATTTTATATACAGAAACTCCCTCATAATCGTGGGTTTTGCGACAATGTTGTCGTCTTCTTAAGATGTAGATCAATATTATAACAATATTGTCTTTATGGAAATAAAAGAGGATATTGCAAGGGAAGATATCTAAGATGAAGCTCACTTATTCTTTCCAATCCCTTACTATTTGTTTCCACCAGGATATTTCTATGTTCAATGTCATTTTCATCACAACCAACAACTAATACATCAACTTCAGAACTTGTAGGGAGAGTATATTTCTTGTCCCCTAATTCACGCCTAGAAATCAAAACAATCTTCACGTCTGATGATTGTAATGAATCACCGATACGATCCCTTGTTGTTCGGAGTATCTTAAAGTATAGATTGCACTCATCTAGCATAGATTTTATTGCTTCGACAATATCATCTCTTAATGTTCTGGAATCTGAAGTCGGTGTTATTCGTTTTGCACTAAAAAATCAAAAACAATAAATTAATAATTGTAAACATTAGTATACTTCACGTTAAAATCAAAGGCCATCCACAATGGGGGGTTCTCTGAAGTAATTTGGAAAAAAAATAATTCGAAAATGAGTAACATTGAGAGAGGTGGCTCTGTGAAGAGAGATTTTTGAGAGTGAGAGAGGTGACGACGTGTCTTAACATGATTGGATCGTCATATTTAACAAAACAAAAAATAAACCCTTCCCTTCTTTCCTATTTTTCTCTCTCTCTTTTTTCTCGCGACCACTCTCTTTTCTCTCCCTCTCTCTTTTTCTCGTGATCAAACCAAAAACCAATGATCTATGATTTTCGATGAATTATGTGATGGAAGCTCCAATTTAGGTATGAATCAAGCAATTATCAAGTGTAAATTGTGATTTAGTTTTGTATTTTGTGGTTAAATCTCCAAGATTTTCAGATTGAAATAAAATTAGGGTTAAGTTTTTTTAATTAGGGATTTTGGTTTTTGAAGGGCATTTAGAGTGTTTGTGGATCTATGTGGAGCCTTTTTTTTTTGTAATTTGGCATTTCTTTGATTGTTCGGAGACACAAATAAATATAATTTTCTAGTTGCTTCTAATCCCTTCCTTCTCTTTAGGATAACAAATATTTTGCTGTGTCAGGAGTGCGGATTCTTTAGTAAGCCTTTGGGATATCTCAGACATGCTTTGTTTGAGAACATTTACCAAACTCGAGTGAGTCCCAACCTGGAACTTATATCTAGCAGAACAATAATTTCTGTTGTTCTATTTATGTTCTTCTATCCCAGACCGGTTTAATTCTCTTGCAAGTTAGTAAATTAACATCTATTTCTCATAGGTGGCCCGTGAGAACAATAAGCTTCAACTATTCGGGAGAGTATATTGCTTCAGCCAGTGAGGATTCATTTATCGATATTGTAAGTCATCGCCATACTTAAAAACTGATAGTTACTATGTTGTTTCCTCAACGTGAGATTAATTGCCTAGTATATTGCTTCAGCTTGTGAGATTAGCTGTTATTTGATTGAATCAATTTGGAAAGTTAATAGAAAATGAATCTTGATACATTGAAATAATAAAGAAAATAGAAGAAAACATTATATAGCACATTTCCATTGCATTATTTCATTGAATCAATTTGGAAAGTTAAATGTAAATGCTAATTGTTATTTTCTCTGTTTTTGTTGAGTGACAATGATGCATCATCAAGTACAGAAAGCAATCAATGCTGAACAAGTGGTGTTTAGTTAAGGAGAAAGCTTCCGACTTGAATGAAGGTAAATCTTTATTTAATTGTTTGCTATAAAGCATGTATTGTTATTTTGGTTGATATACATCAGGTCATCATAGTAATTGTTTGCTTTTCTCTGTGATGTTTGCTAGTCTCTGTGATAAATGTTTGGTTGTCCTTGTTTACGACTAATAAGCATAACACAAGACTTTAGTGGGTTGTAATTAGGTAAAGACTTTAGTTGTGCTTTTATTGCTAACAGTTTTTAAAAATTGTTTATAGCTTAAATAATAAAGTCTTCCCTTCTAACCTAACCATTCTCTGTTGTAAACCTAAAAAGCTTCTCATTTAACCATTCAGTCTTCCCTTCTTTCTCTCTTCTAACAACCAAAAAAACCCTCAAATGGATTCTTACACTTCCGGTTTTATGGACTTGTTACAAAGTCAACAAGAAAGCTACAACAATGAGAACAATCCGCAATTGTCTGATGAAGACCATGAGGATGTAAACACTCCTAAGGTGGCCATTCCAAAAAAGAAATGGTCAGCAAAAGAGGATGTTATTCTTATTAGTGCTTGGTTAAACACAAGCAAAGACCCTGTGGTCGGGAATGAACAAAAAGCTCCAGCTTTTTGGAAAAGGATTGCTACTTATGTTGCAGCTAGTCCAGACCTTGTTGGTTTCCCAAAGAGGGAGTCTGCACAATGTAAGCAAAGGTGGGCGAAGATGAATGAGCTAGTCATGAAGTTTGTGGGATGTTATGCCACAGAAACAAACCAGAAAGCAAGTGGTCAAACCGAGAATGATGTAATGCTCTTTGCCAACGAGCTATTTGAAAATGATATGAAGAAGAAGTTCAGTTTGGATCATGCATGGAGGCTAGTGCGACATGAGCAAAAGTGGATAATATCCAATACTCCTAAAGAGAAAAGAATGTCGAAAAGAAGGAAGGTTGGTTCTCAAGCTAAAAGTTCACAGCCTATTAATCTTGAAGATTATGATGTAATGGCCCGGCCTCTACGGGTGAAGGTTCCGAAAGCAAAAACTAAGAAGATACCAAACGTGAAAAAAAAGAAGAAGTTAATTCAGTGTGACATTTAACTTTTTGTGGAAGCTTAAGAAAAAAGAGTGGGATAATAAAGACAAGGAAAGCAAAAATTTAATGCTTGAAAGTCTTCTTTCAAGGACCGAGCCTCTTTGAGACTGCGACTTGACTCTTAAGAAGAAGCTAATTGGGGATTTATTTTCATAAGTTCTTGTTCCTTCTTGTTTGTAACATATGTTCTAACTTTTAAATTTTTGTCTAATTACTTCTAGTATGTTTGATATTGCTTTTAAATTTTTGTCTAAGTACTTCTAGTATGTTTGATATTGCTTTTAAGTCACAGCTGTGACATGTACTTCATGTTTATGTAAGATATTGGTTATTTGAGTTTATGTATGATATTGGTTTTTGAGTTTATGTATGATATTGTCTTAATGTGTCACAAGTCCTTCTCTTAAAGAAGGTCAAGTTCTTAATTCCTTGTCTTAATGTGTCACAAGTATGATATTGTATTAATGTTATGTATGATATGAGTTTTATGATATTAATGTGTTTGTTATCTTATGTGTCACGTCATATTTGGGCTTATATGTCACAAGTGTTTGTTGGGTTTTTTGCAGGTGCAGACAAAGAAGCGTTACTTGCAACTCATGTTCGACTTGATGCCAAAAGAGAGATGTGATTCGTTTGCTTTGTTGTCTTCTTTTTAGCTTTGTTGTCTTCTTTTTAGCTTTGTATGTTTCCACCACTTGTATGTTTTTAGCTTTGTAATTTTGACCACAACTTTTTCTTAAAAACTTTAGCTTTGTATTTTGGACCACAAGTTGTCTTGTTTTTAGCTTTGTATGTTTGTAGCTTTGTATTGTCATGTATTCCGACCACAAGTTGTTTGTCTTTTTTGTTTTGTTCCGATCCTATATATAATTGATGTTTTTCTTTACCATTCACAATCTTCTTCTTATTCACAATCTTCTTCTTCTCAACAATTAACAATCTTCTTCTTCTTTACAATTCACAATCTTCTTCTTCTTATTCACAATCTTCTTCTTCTCATTTAAATTACTACCTCAAAAACATCAACAATCCACAATTTTCTTCTTATTTACAATCTTTAAATTTCTTTAACTTCAAACAATATGGCTTCTTCATCCCGTACTCCTTTCGATGATGCCATGGAACAAAGCTTTGACCAATTACTTGATTAACAATTCGATAATATGTTCGTTGATTTGGCTAGTGACGATGAAGGCACCAAGAAAACACGGAAACAAGCCTTTATTGAGAGAAAACGAGAAGAAGGACACACCCTCTTGATGAACGATTATTTTAGTGATAATCCTATATTCCCAAACGATTATTGCCCAACCTCTTGGAAAGGCCAGTATACGCGAGGCTCTGGAAAACCAACCATTGTTTTAGAGGCAGTCGCATCACAAGATCTCTGGATATGGCACGCATTTTTTTGGACCTCCAGGTACCTTAAACGATATCAATATTCTTGATCGATCACCAGTTTTTGATGAAATTTTACAAGGTCGAGCTCCAAATTTGCGTTACAAGGTCAACGTCAACAGACGAGAGTATAATTTGGCTTACTATCTCACAGATGGTATATATCCGAAATGGAAGACTTTTATCCAATCTATTCGACTTCCACAAGGTCGAAAATCATCTTTATTTGCATCATATCAAGAAACCGTCCGTAAAGATGTCGAGCGTGCATTTGGAGTATTGCAAGCTCGGTTTCACATTATTAAAAACCCAACTCTTATTTGGGATAAGGAAAAAATATGGAATATTATGCGAACATGTATCATATTGCACAATATGATTGTTGAAGACGAACGAGATTGGTATACTCAATTTGATGTTGCAATTCATACACGTTAAAGAAAACCGAACTTCACAAGTCGATTTATCGTATTCTACAACTATGCCTACAAATGTCAGAGATTTTATTGGCATTCGAAATCAAGTTCGTGATCGAGAGATGCATCTGCAATTGAAAAGTGATTTGGTAGAGCATATATAGAAAAAACATTCGCAACAATCAACAGAACAATTGATCTTCATTATGTGTTTTTGTTTCACATCTATTTTAAAATATTTTAAAATAACGAATGTTTAATGTTTTATGCTTTAGAATAATTGTTAAGTTGTATGAAATAAGTAAATTTATATTAATATATTTTTTCAAGAGAACCCCGCTCAGAGAACCTACCATTGGAGTATGAAAAACCAGAAAAAAATACAAAGCTCTCTTGTCTTTTTTTTTTTTAAATTTTAATCAATAAAAAATGGAGAGAACCCTTGGAGGGGCTCTCTCCATTGGAGGTGCTCTAAGTCGACCATGATGCTTGAAAGATGGTGATCTAATTTTAAGTGAAAGTTTAGATAATTACTTGAATGTTGTTATTCTGTTGCTTACTTCATTTTCGGTATCAAATATATACAAAAAAAGGAATTGAAAGCATGAGAGACGAAGAAAAAGAGCTAAAAGGAGAACGTGAAGTTGTTTCTGGTTTTAAAATATATAGGATGAAACGGTTGAAAATAACTTGAGATGAATCCAAATGTCAAAACATCGTGAGATCATTATAGTGGTGTAGTGAGTGAGAAATTTTAGGGATTTTAGATAGTTTTTAGGGGAAAAACTAGGGAGACCCCTATTTTAGAGTTAATTACTAGGATGACATCCCAAAAATATGGGTTATTTGAGTAATTTTTTAGACCAAAATGTCTTTTATTTGCTTTGTTAGGAAAACAAATATTACAAGAATGCAATTCTTATTTAATTAAAAAGTACTTTTAATTATGAAATTGCCACTCCAGAAGTTTTGTCGAATTTGAAAAATTTGGTATTTATGTTGCGACAGATTTATTTTGTACGACAGATTTGTTTGTCCACCACAGATTTTGATTGGCAGATTTTTCTTGTTCCACAGATTTATTTAGTTTTAGTTACGACAAGAGCAGAGTTATTTTGTTTCTGTCGTAGATTTGTTTAGGAAAATCAAGTATGTAACAGATTTGTTTAGAAAAATCTCAAAGTTATTCTGTTTTGGTAACAGATTTATTATTTTACAATTTAAATTGTCGTGTTGCCGCAGTTTTTTCATCCAAATAAAATGAAATTCAATGATGATAGATTTGTTATATGTGATCAAAGATTTTATTAACTTGTTTGTAAATCTGTCGTTTTATAATATATTTTTCTTTAAAATAAATGAATTACTACACAGTATCTTAGTGATAACAAATTTGTTTTTAGTGATAACAGTTTTGTTTTTCAGATCTTAAGCATAACAGATTTACTTATGTCTTGTTATGACAGAATAGCCTTTTCATTGATGACAAACTTTTTGTTGACAAATTTGTTTTCAAATTTTGAAACATCATTCTTGTTTTCAAAATTTTGTTAAACGCTCAATCAAAAACGTTACCCGGTTTGAGAGCTTGGGTGAACCGGTTTATTTACAATGTGTTACGACAGACTTATAATTGATGACAACAGATTTGTTAAATTTATTTTCATATTGACATTTGGTGCATTAAATTGAGATTATTCACTTCCGTTTTTTTCTCCTTATTTTACGCTCCAACTGTTTCAATTATACACTACGATTACGCTTCCTTCCTTTTCGGGATTTCTTAAATTCAGTGGATTGTTCTCTTTCTTAGTTCATCTACGTTTTTTACTGTGACTTTTTATTCATGTTTTCTAATTCGCTTTCTAATTCGTTTTCTTCATACTAAGAATAAGGGGTTGGGTATGGATCAGATTATTCTCGAGTGTGGAAGATGGATTTTTGAGAAAACCAAATGGCTTTATGTTGTTGATAATGGTAAAGGTTGTCGAGTTCTTGAAGGTAACAGTGAAACCAATTTTCATGATTTTGTTCCAATGGTGTATGAGGATTACGGTTTGGATAACAGGCTATTCGAAGTACTTTTGAGTTACAAGATCTCAAATAAAAAAAACTACCAACAGATACACCACCAGTTATTATTGGTAATAATAGACAATTTCAAGCTTTTTTGGGGCATATGAAGAAAGAAACTGCTCGGCTTTGTGTTGAGGTGAAGGAGAAAGTAAACGCTCAAACCACAAAGGAATCTCGAATTATTTCTGACGAGTCTCACAGTTAAGCGTCCCAACAAACTCTCCTAGTTCATCAAACATCTCCGCACCAAGTTTGATCCCCAGGGCTTGTATGTTTCTATCACACAATCCATCGAATGACTTTCCAAGTGCCAAACATTCAATTCATTCAAACCGATAGAAAATAGAAGAAGAATAAGAGACATGCAAAGGGAAAAATATGAGAAGAAACAAATCACTCACCAAGGGCAAAGAGAAATCGCCAAATCCTGATGATATTGCCACCGTTGTTGTTGTCAGAGAAGTTGATTTCGAGATCGTGGTTTTGGGTATATCGACGAAGAAGAAGAAGTGGAAGAAGAAGATTGAAAGAAAAATATTGACGGCAAAAACCTAATTAACTATTCTTATTATCATTTATCGTTTTTGTTTCTTTTTAATATTTATCATTTTTGTTTTAATTTTTACTTAATTAACTATTCTTATTTTTCTAAATTGGTTTTTTTCAAGAGAATTGTGGGTTTAATTTTGATTCTGGTCAATTAGTCTTTTCACTAAAGATTTGAGTCATTCTAGTTTAGGGGAGTCATTCTTATTTTGATTAAAAGTAGAGTCATTCTGAGCAAATTTCAGTAGTTTTTGTTCCTAATTCTTCTAGCTGAAATAATGTGTAGAAAATGTAAAACCATTGGATTTTATTACTGATATATGTTTTATTTAAGTTCTCTAGTAAAATCTCTAAAATATTGAAACTGTGTTGATTAAAAACACATATTTTGTTATTAGATTTTGATGTAACTTAAATATGATATCATGTCAAAGTAGTTTGCTGAAACTCGACTGAACAGTAATAATCGTTGAAAAATTGTGAGGTTATCATGACGATTAGTTTATATTATATTTTGAGAGTTATTCGTTTAAATTAAAATTTAAGATTTAGTTTTTTATTGTAAATATGTTCAAGGAGTGTTATAAATTCTGAGTTCTAAAAAAAAAACTAAAGTACTTGTGAATAGAGATGAAAATACATAATTTACCATCAACAATAAGAAAAAACCTACTCGTCATACGAAATATTTACATACCTTAAAGTAGAAATTGGCTAATAATAAAGGTACATATAGATGCTTAGATTCATGAAAATAAAAAAGTAAGTTACATAAAGTATCACTTTTTCAGCTCTTTGGAACCATCTTTGACGATACTTTTTGCTTTGTTTAAGATTCTTGAACTCATTCATCGATTACATCATTACGTTCTCGTTTTCTGCTTGGTGTATCAGAAGAACATTGAGGCAACTCATCGTTGTTTGTTTCCGAAGACGTATTTTCCATCTGCAAATATGCGATAACTTGTCATCTAATGAAAAATATAATAATATATCATGAGAAATATGTAGAACTATATAACCTGAATAGCGTTTAGTGTGATTAAAAGTGTAGGAATTTCAAAATGAGTACCCTCCTTAAAATTGCAATTAAAGTTAATTCGCATGCTTTCATCGAACTGTGCCGCTATCTACTTCTACTAAGGCTGAACTACTATAACATACCTGAAAGATCACATTATCTTCATATTGCTAGAAGGTTTCTAGTTATTTAATGAGTTTTACAACTTTGAAACTTGAATGCCGATTGTTTCTTTTAGTACCCTTCACATTTACAATCCAAACAATGTTTCTTCCTCTAAAACTAATGAGATCTTGAAGAATTTCAACTTCACGGTTAAACTATTTTTAAAAATACACAAGAAATTTTGGTTATACCATGATAGAAATCTCCATTATACAGACAATCAAGAAAATGATATATAAACAATGCAAAACACACATGTACTTGTTGTTCAAGTAATTCATAGGCAGATTTATGAATCAGTTCAATAACTTCCCTATCAAACAAAAGGAACAAATTGGTTGTAGCAGTATGATCAACCACTTTAACATGTACTTTGTACCTGAAGATCAAGTTAAAAAAAAAACATATTTCTTAAGTCCTTGTGATATGATAGTCTCATGCTTTATTAAATTATTAAGGCAAATGTTACTTTATACTCGTGGATGTTTCTACCTTGTTGCAAGGTTCACATGAATACTTGTTGTACTCATATTCATCAGTTATTGGATTAAAATAGGGTATGGCTGAATGGAAACATTGTACCATGGAATTTCCTTTTGAAATTCCAAAATTCTTGCATAAGTAACACAACTACTTTCCTAATGTTGTAGAATAGAGATCATATAAGTATATTACTACTTTATATAAAATTGAGTTTAATAAAAATACTAATACCTCAAAATTTGTAGTAATATGATCAATAGATTTCCATCTACCTAACGGAAAATAATCTTTCTCTTTTTGGCTCAACTCCGGAGTCATGAGTTGAGAAACTCTAAGAGCATCATTTGATTCACTATCAGGCATCCTTCAACATTTTAAAAATAAGTAATAGCTATTCATGAAAATTATAGTTATGAAAACAAAAATATTCTTCCTGTGTTTTAAATCCGAAAGATCTTTGTTAAGAAACAACTTTATAGATACTGGAATTCTGAACATATATTTTACCTATAAAATAAACTGACATGGCATTTCAATATTTAAAATTGACATGGCATTTCAATCTTAAAAGTAGATTTATTTAACTTTAATTTTTTTGGTCCTCATAAGACTCTCAAGTAAAATTAGAGGCCCTTCACTATTGTTCGTGACATAAGAATGAACATCTTCAACATGAGTTTACCGTAAAGTACATTCGGGGATAGTTTGACTGCAACAAAAATCAAATAATTAAAGAATGATTAAATTGAGATAACCATGTTATCATTATAGTTAGGCTATGAATAACCTGAGATCTCTAAGTTGAATATCCAACAACTTTGACATATTATCCGAACAATCTTTCACAATAATCTCACTCATACCAATAATTTCTCCACTAACATCTGAAAAAGCAAAAAATATAATTGATATACATCTCTGATTCAATTATGAAAGTAAATTGACATAGAAAATTGCTTAAATAAAACTTACCAATGAAAGCTTCACCGACATCAGATTGAGTTAAAATCTTTGAAAAAGGAGAAAAATTGAAGCGAGACATATTGACATGGAGAATATTGTTGAAATAAAACCAACCAATGAAAGTTTCATCGACATTAGATTGAGTTAAAATCTCTGAAAAATGAGAGAAATTGAAGCGAGATATATCAGAGATATGCTCAGAAGGCTTCATACACATTGTATACATGAAGTTAATTTTGTAAGGATGTGTGGTTCCCTTGTAGTCACCATTGTTATTAGACACTTCAAAAGTCATGATATCACAATATTCTCCTTCAAACAATTCGTTTCCAAATTTTTGAGCTAGTTTTTGTTTCACAGATGCTTGAATTTGATCTCTCTGTTCACAAAAGAGATTACACAATGTTTATTGTTTGCTAATTTAGTAAAGGTGACATGACTCTTGTTTTGCAATTCTAGAATATAATAAGACATAACACCTTATCACAGAAAATGCCCAATTAATCACGAAACAGTATAGCAGATAACAAAAGAAATCAAAGCGATCAGTTCAATACATTGATACGTAGAGATCCATGAAAACAAATTCCCAACAGTTACACCCATTATAGTCAATAGCACCCACAATTTTCGAATAAAGGAGAAAAATTCACAATACATAACCAAAACGTCAAATTAAAACCTCTGATTTATTATAAAAACTGGAAATCGAAAATTTTTATACCTTTCATCCACAAGAATAACTTCCATGCCGAGAATTACTTCAGGTTTGTCTTTGGGATAAAAATCCCAAGTCCGGGATATTCAAGCTCTGATCTTTCATAATTTTTTTTGAAGAATTTAGATGTGAAACATGAGTAAAATCCAGAAGCATCTTCAATTCTGAATTATCAAAAAGGGTAAAAGAATATGAAAAATCAACATAAGATGTAGCTACAATTGGAGTTAAATAGAAGATGAATCAGTTATAAATTAGCTTGAACGTGGAAGTGTTAGTGGGAGCAAAATTAGGGATTAGATTTTTTTGATAGTTGACGGAGATTTTCTTGAATAAAGTTGTCGATAGATGAGGAAGAAAGAGAAAAAAAACCTTGCAAAATACTATGAATTAAGATGGGGTATTGTGCTTAAAAACTGGGTTGGGCTTGCAATATAAATTTTTGACCATAATCCGTTATTGAAAAATGCTTAGATAGCCATGAGTTGTGTTTGTTTATTGCACGATTTCAACTATTTGTTTAATCGCGTTAAAAATAAAAAATAGAAACCTATGTGGCAAGTCTGACTTGTGATTTATAAGATAAAAGGATATCTTCTTGCTTTACATCTTAAAATAAATTGATCTTTTAGCTTAAAATTATAAAATAAATATAATGATATTTTTGTTTCGGCATAAAGTAATTTGACATTGATTTGTTGACTTTCTGATAAAAAAAAACAAATGTAGAAACATGATGTATTTGGATTTGAGAGAATGACACATATCAAAAGGAGGGATGCCATGGTCATCCTCTAAGAGCTTGGTTTTGAAGGGAAACCTTACTTTACTATATTAGATGCTTAGAAATTAGATTCCTTTGGTAGAATTCCATTAAAAATTGTGATTTTTCTTCTACAATTATCACATATACTAGGCCTGAGTTTAAAATTGTGATTGAGATCAGATTCGGTTATGTCTTAAAATTCCATTGGTTTGTATATGATTTTAATTTCGGTTTTGGTTCGGTTCATATCGAGCCGATATTAATTCGGATAACCGAATAAACCTGAAATTAATTTCTTAACCCTAAGTTTCTAACCCTAATCTGGTTAGGTATATATACCTAATGTTTCACTCACCTCACTTTCTCTCTCTCGCATTTCTCTCGTCGCCTCCACTCGCATTTCACTCTTCGTTTCTAGTCTCCGACGACTTGCAACTTTGTTTCCTCTTGCAACTTCACGGAGAAATCATTAGCAGGTAATTTCTAGGGTTACTCTTCTATATTAGTTTGATTTTTTTCACCTTATGTTTTGTTTGCCTTTGGTTTCAAATCTCTGTTATTTAGTGTGAATTTACTTCCATTTACAGTCTATAAATGGGATTGTATGTGAATTTCGAATTAGGGTTTATAACTTAGATTGTTTGATTGAGTTAAGTTCGATTTTGCTTCGGTTTAGAGTGTATAAATGAGTATGTATGTGAATTTTTGAAATAGGGTTTATAACTGAGAATCTGAGATTGTTTTCCTATTTTTTTTTTTTTTTTT
>Ga0041059_1000958_pt1 | contig 22803 bp, 17 predicted proteins | sample AraColnosormetaG_FD_56232 | JGI IMG/M metagenome (GOLD analysis project Ga0041059, IMG submission 56232) | Arabidopsis roots microbial communities from North Carolina, USA - Col MF nosort | ecosystem: Host-associated > Plants > Roots > Unclassified | place: USA: North Carolina | collected... | reverse complement strand
ATATATATATATATATACATTTGTATTATCTCATCCTATTCTATGATACAATTATTTACTCACAATCTAATAAATACTACAAAAACTATAAAAGAATGTCCAAACCAAAGCTTATAAAATCCTCCTTTCAATATGTACAAATTTTATGATAGAATACAATAAATACTCTATTAAAAGTATGCAAGTAGAAATGTAGTTGCAATTATCAAAAGTTTCCATGGTCAAAGAAATAAAGGTCTAGAATAAGGTTTTCAAACCTTCAAATCCTGATAAAGTAGGTTTCTAATTACGTATATACATTTTGTGTCCGGTCTTTTGTTTTTTCGAATTTTTCGAATTTAGATGATTCGGGAATTGGTTGAAGAACCCGATAATAACCAAAAATATTTTAGGTTTAAGTACTATTTACCCAAATCTTGGCCACAAATTTTTTCTTAAGACAATAACATAAAACAAGAAATACACCTTGTTCCCTTAAAATAATAATTTAACAAATCAAAAACTGAAGTTATTAATGTATATATGTTCTCATATGTATATAATTGTTAGGGATGTCAAAATGGATAAAACTTTGTGGATCAATCCAAACCAATCCAATCAATGGATTAAATGAGTGGAGAATTTGGATCTTAATGGATTAAATGGGTTAATTAGTTAAGTGAATTGGATTGAAATTGTTTAGATTAGAATGGATTAGTGGTTACTCATAATCAAACCAAGAGAAAACAAACAATCTTAATCAAATGTGTAAACCAAAAATAACCGAATCAAATGTCTAAACCGATTTTAGTAAACCAAAGTAAACATGATTTAACTATTAGAGTCATGCAATTAATTTTCTCGCCAAAAGCGATTCAACATTTTTCCGCCAAAAACGTAATTAAATATTTACTCGCCTAAAAGGCAATTCAACATTTTCCCGCTAAAACGCAATTCAATATTTTCCCGCCAAAAATGATTTCACATTTTTCCGCCAAAAACGTGATTCAACAGTTTTTCGTCAAAAACACAATTCAACCGTATCCCGCCAAAAACGCTATTTAACATTTTCCCGCCAAAATCGCAAATTTACATTTTTCGCCAAAAACACGATTCAACATTTTCCCGCCAAAAAATGATTCGCATTCCGTCCCCTTCCCAAAAACGCGATTCAACATTTTTCCGCTAACAACGATTTCACAGTTTCTGGCCAAAAACGAGGTTCAACATTTTTCCGCTAAAACGATTTCACATTTCCCGTCTAAAGCGTGATTCCATAATTTTTCCGCCAAAACATGATTCTATAATTTTACTGCCAAAAACATGATTACTTATTTTCTCGCCAAAACGTGATTCTGTGATATTTTCACCAAAACCGTAATTCTGTATTTTCTCGTTAAAACGTAATTCCATAATTTTTTCATCAGAACGTGATTCCGTGATATCAAAAACCTGATCAGAAATGATGATGGTGATGTGATCACTAATGATGATGGTGATCACGAATGATGATGGTAGTGTGATGATAATGATTGTTGTATGATAGTTATTAGTTATTAATATTAATTATTATTTAGATTATAAGAAAACTGTTTAATGGATAAATTCATTTAATCCATTAATTCAACAACTTAAATGAGTTATGGTTTAAGCCAAACTATTTGCTAAATGAATTGGGTATATTAATTATCCATTAGATACTAATCCATATGGATTGGTTTGATTTGGTTTAACCAACTTGACATCCCAAATCACGGCTATCGAGTTTGGTTCATGTAAAGCCCGATACCAGAAATTATTGAGATTAGAACCCGATCGGTTTAACAAGAATCAAAGTAGAACGGGTTTACGTTTTTGGGTCAGATTCGATTCGGTTCTTCAGGTTCGAGTATTATGCTCAGCCCTAGTGATGACAAAAGGAGAGTAAGAAATAGTGTATGAAAATGTAAAGTCGTATCCAAAAAGATATTATATATAGATGCATCCTTCAAGAATCTAGTCAAGTTCAGAGAATCCTCTCCGATATAAAAATATCCCAATGTATCTTCTATCTCTAAAAAATGCAAATCAATCTTAAAAAACATATATATACTAGAACCAAAGCCAGTCCTAAAAAATTATGTCTCTGATAGAAGACAACATAAACAATACCATTTTGGTTATATATCTTTTACTAAACAACAAACACTCCATCAACTTAACAACCAAAAAGGATTAGAGTAAGACATGAAAATCTTAACATACTATAATCAAACATTATTTTTATTTCCCGGACTTGGGACAGAATTTAAATACGGGCCTTGTGTCATATTTGTACATACATTCTAAGGTGAAAGACTTTCCAATCTTTACGCCATTAGATTCACAGAAATATCTCCAACCACATCCTACAGATACGATTCCATCTCTTGTCAATAGATCTCCCCACCACCACTCCATTTCATTTATACCCAACATATATATTTTTCCAACTTTGTCTATGCCATTAGCTTTCATGAAGTGACTTGGAAGACGCTGCAAGATATTTGATAAACACTTCTTGTTATTGATTAGAATTCAAGATATATAAAAACATATTGATCTCTAAATCAAGGGTTTATTTTATAAGCTTACCAGCATACCGGCTTTGACATCTTCTGGTACGAGTGTTATCACTAATCGGTTTTCGCTTAGTGATGCTTGATTAATCATCTCCTCTGTGTTCTTGTCTTTCTCGGGTTCATTTCTATTTCTAGCCTCAGTGGACACATACTCTTTCTCACAAGCTACTGGAAAGTTCTCTCTACGCTTCCTTTTATCACTTTTGGAAGTATTTGTCCCATACAAACTGAGAATAGGAGAGTCATTTTCCCAAATGGACTCCAGTGTAAAGTACTCACCTATCTTCAACCTATTGGCTTTCGCAAAATCTACCCATCCCCTTCCCAAGCTCATTCTTCCTGTGCTTTCCCGTAAAAGATTAGCCAATATCCTCGTACCATCTGTTCCCACTAGTGTTACCATCTTTGGTTCGCCCAAGCCATTATTTTTCAGGAATCGCCTTGAGAGATACTGAAAGTATTTGAAATGTGAATTAAATGAAATACACTATCTTGCAATAAAACAAACAAGAGTTTTTACTTGATGAAAAAAAAACTCACCAATCTTTTGTTTCTAAGACAGTCAGGTACGAGTCTTACAGTCACGAATCTCTCCTGGTTTGGTAACTTTTTATACTTGATAATAGATTGAGAGGGGGGAAAATAGAGCAAAGGTGTTTCCTCCTTTATCGTTAGTTCGAACACAAAAAAACTTCCTACCTTTTTCCCGTTTTCGTCACAGAAATGTCTCCAACCTCTGGTTATGCAAAAACTATCTAAGTTTTTGTCGAACTTCAGATCCATTTCCCATGATCTATCCCCTCCATCTGTTAGAAAAATCTTGCGGCATTTTTTATTTAGACCATTAGAACTTGTGCAATCTTGTGGAAGATACTGCAAGGGTTCACAAAAGAAGTGTTGTCAGATGAAGAAGAGCCAGTGCCAGTGTTCACAAAAACAAAGGGGTTCACAAAAGGGCTAAACAATTTAAGTAAACGTACCAGTGCATCTTCCTTTAGATTTGAAGCCTTGACAAGGGCTACAAAAGAAGAGTTGCCAGATGAAGAAGAGCCAGCTTCGGATTGTGAACTGTTCTTCCTCACTTTTTTTACTCTTTCAAGCTGATCTGTGTCAAATAAACAAATCCCACATGTTAAAACCATCTTCGGATCGAAAACTTTATGTTTTTAAAACTCATCAAACTAATATAGAACGGAAGTGATGATGAAACCGGTCTTGTCTTGATCATCATGACCTTCTTCTGTCCTTAGACGCTGATGCTTCTTACTTGTGTAAAACATGTAAGAAATCTCCGTTCATATAGATGCAAACAAGGCTTTTTTTTGTACAGATTTTCGAAATCTTTCTTCAAAGGATTGTTCTCTCAACTCAGATCTGACTATAGCTCGTTGATTAAAAACGAAAATCATCAGAACAAAACGTACCGATCTTGTTGATATCATTGTTGCTGGGCATGGGTTTGTCACGGATGTCACAGGCGCTGACGTTGAACAGCATCGTTGTCAGTGGAGAAGAATTAATTTTGATATTCTGGTCGGAGAGAAAAAGAGACGGAGATGAAACTGTGTAATGTCCGAAATGATTTTAGACCCAACAAAGAAAAAAAACCTAATGTTCAGATAAGAATCTTCTTTTACCTTTTAGAGAGCATGCACTTTTGGGAAATTTTTAAACATGGGCGCGTACGTAGACTAAATAATTATGAGTTAAATCTAGTTGATGATTTTGTTAAGGAATTTGACCAACCTTGGTTTTGCTTATACTTTTTAAATTTTTTGTTTTATGGGGCTTCTAAAATTCACCTTTCTTTACTAGATGTAACTTTAATTTATGAGATGATTTGTTAACGGTTATTTATGAGAGAAATTAATATTTCAACCAAATTGACGGATTATTGTTAAGTGGTTAAGCTCCCGCGCAAAACTAATATCTTTTTAGATTGGTTGAAAAGCTGAATCGGATAAGCTATTGGATTTGTAAAATTTATTTTTTTTTGTTTTTTTTGCTTCTAAGAGTTTTTTAGAAAACTTTTTATTCTTAAGAAGTTAATTTGATGGATAATAATCGTTGACATGGGTTTGTAGTTTAATTTGGTATGGTCAAGGTTTTATTCTTAGGAAGTTAATTTAATGGATAATACTCTTTTTTACTAGATAAGTTCCCCCGTACAATGTTTTTAACAAGCTAAGAAGTTAAGTCAGATAAAATATGGGTTTGTAATTTAATTTAGATTGGTCTAGCTAGTTTTTATTAGTTTTCCATTCAACGTTTATTTTTTTTAAGTAGGTCTTCTCGTGGTATGTCATAGATTCTGTTTTTTCTACATCGATTATAGTTATGTTATACAATAGTTTTGAGGGTTCATCTAATGAGAATCTATGAAAATCCACAACATGACCTCTCAAATTAGCATCTAAGTATATAGAAATACACTAAGTCTCCTTTAGCTTAGTAAAATGCTATATACACATGTATTATAAATACTAGTTGTAATATTATGATTCGATTATGAGAATTTACTTTCTGATTATGAATAATATGGTATGAGAGCAAAGTGCTTAACAAACTTTCTCTCTTTCTCGTTCTTCTCTATTTTCCCGGAAAATTAAAATTTTCTTTATACATGTGTTATTTTTTCAAACCGAAATATACCATATATATATGATACATTATTGTTAGATTTTCTTTTATATCATTACATCATATTTCTAAAATATATTTTTCTAATATGAAAAACAAGAGATATTTTCCCTATATTTTATCTTTATTTTCTTCACATTAAAATAAAATAAAATCATTTGATAATAAAATAATTAAGGATTTTTGTCGGTTTTTGTGTCGGCAGTTTATGGTATAATATCTTATAATTTGTTTCTGTTTTTTTCCTCTTCACTTTACTATAAATGTGAGAGATTTTCCCTATATTTTCCCTTTATTTTCTTCACATTAAATAAAATACAAAGAAAGATCAAATCATTTGATAATAATATAATTAAGGATTTTTGTGTCTGCAATTTATGATATAATATCTTACAATTTGTTTCTGTTTTTTTCCTCTTCACTTTACTATAAATGAGAGAGATTTTCCCTTGATTTTCTTCACATTAAACAAAATACAAAGAAATATCAAATCATTTGATAGTAAAATAAGTAAGGATTTTTGTCCATTTTTTGTTTCTGCAATATATGGCTTAATATCTTACAACTTGTTTCTGTTTTCTTCCTCTTCACTTTAATATAAATGACTCTTCACTTTAATATAAGTTACATTTTCCTATATTTTATCTATGATTTTCACATCATTTAAAGTAAAATATAAAGATAAAAATATATGATGATAAAAAAAGATATACAGTATAAGATGTTAATTTTGATTTTTTGCTACATGTATAGCAGATAGCCCTTTAATTAGAAGTCTATCTCTACTACATACTGAAGTATGAAGTTTATGATTGGTGTCGACAATCAAGATGTTTAGTGACCCCCAAAAATAATTATATAAAATCTTTAACGATTCTTGTTTAGTAAACCAATATTATCTGAATTAATGATGATTTAAACGGCATTTTTTAACATGAAAATTAAACCATAGAAGGAAAGAAGTTTATTTGAGCGATGATCCTAGACATTCTTAATATTGTTCTCAAACTTTGGAACAAAACTTAAGAAGAGGAACTGTGTCTTCCCAAATCAACTCCAAGATAAACGACTCATTCATCTCAACACCATTAACCTCGCAGAAACCTTTTGAACCTCTTCCTAAACTCATTGTTCCGATCTTGTCCATCAGTAGTGAAGTACGCCATTTTGCATCGTATCTATCAACCATCGTTATCTTCCCCGCCTTTTTGATTCCATTCCGCTTCATGAATTCAAACGGAAGATTCTGTAGATACCATCATCAGATTATATATCGAGAGTATTAAGTGGAAAAAAAAAAACAAGAAAAAAACAGAGTTTTCTTGTGAAACTTACAAGTTTACTTGAATGTGTAAGTGTTAAGGTCACAAATCGGTTTTGGCTTGTTGAGTTTTTCTCTTCTGTGGAAACATATTCTTGTTTAATAGTTTGTGAACATTGTCCTTGCCTTATATCTTCATTGATAGGTTCAGCAAAAGGAAGAGTATCTTTCTCGCTAGCTTTAAAGGAGTCATTACAGTAAACTTCTTCCCCAAGAAACTCATTTTCTGTGGCTTCCATGCCAAGAAACTCTTTTTTGGTAACTTTTAAACTCTGTCCATGCCTTGTGTCATTGCTAGGATCTGCAGAGGAAGAAAGTGCTTCTTGTTATTCAATTTTATTTCAATATTTTTGTTTCTTGAAAGAATAAAGCATAAACAACTTACTAAGTTTGTGTAGATCTTCACTGTTCAAGGGTAACAACTGGAGCACAGGTGTTTCTTCGTTATGGACTAATTTGAATTTGAGCAAGTCTCCTGGTTTCTTCCCATTAGCCACACAGAATCTTCTCCAACCTCTTATCGTTAAAAACCGGCCTGTATGTGCCTCATGTTTCACATCTATCGTCCATGATTCTCCCTCTTCATTCATTAGACACATCTGAAATTTCTTCAACAAACCATTTGACATAATGAACGTCTTCGGAAGATACTGCAGTCAAGTACAGTCACCATGAATATCATTAAAACACCTCTCAGTCAAATCAAAATCAATATATGTAAGTCAGGAGTATCATAACCAGTCTATCTCGGCTTAGATTTGAAGCCGTGACAGTGGCTACAAAAGAAGAAAGGTCCGGTGAAGAAGGAGCTGCTTCTGTTTTTCGAATCTTGTGTCTTGGAAGACTCTCTGTATCAATTATAGAATCTGATTGAGATTTTTCTCAATAACCAACGGATTATGAAAATTAACTTACGAAGTTTGTCTAAATCTTCAATGGTCATAGGGAACAACTGTATCATAGGTGTTTCTTCATTTTTGACCAATTTGAATGCAAAAACGTCTCCAGGTTTCTTCCCATTAGCAATACAGAAACTTCTCCAGCCTCTTCTCATGTAAAACCGGCCGTAATTATATGCCTCGCGTCTCAAGTCTATCTTCCATGATTCTCCTTCTTCATTCATTAACACAATCTGATATTTGTTCATCAGACCATTTGACAATGCAAACTCTTTCGGAATATACTGCAAATGCCGCCACAAGCCAAGTTAGATAGAGTTATCAAGAATATACAATAACATAAAAATTACTGTAATGAGTAATATGGAAGTAACATACCAATGTATCGCGCTTTAGATTCGAACCCGTGACAGTGGCCACAAAACAAGAATCTAGTGAATTGTCTGGTGCAGACTCAGCTTCTCTCTTTAGACTCTTTTTCTTACTTGAAACATTCTCCGTACCACAAAGTTTCTCTGTTGATAGATTAAGTAATATTCTTAGACTCATTCTAAATGTGCTAATGATATTTAATATGAAACTAAGGTTACCAATTTTATCCTCTTCAAGGGTATCTTCTCCGTATTGAATCTCACAGCAACTTGGTCCTAAAGCTGTGACATGGAACACTAACTCTCCTTCTTGTCTGAAAACAACAATGTCACCAACTCGGAGATCATGTGCGATTGTGAAATCTTCCCAACCATTAGAGAGTCTCCGGCCGTCTATCTTCACTTTCCATGTCATCTCCGATGCATCTGATCTGAGCTCAGCCGTTTTTCCTACGTTAGTTCCCACTAAGTACTTCAAGAAGAACGCCACAGGAATGTCCTGAAACAGCATGCTAGATGAGTTACAAACAGAAGTAACTTAACTGGTCGGAGAGAGTATAGAGAAACAGAGTACCAGGTGGTTGGTGAAACCGGGAAGAAGTGGTTGGAAGAATTGTGGGTTGATCGGAGAATAGAGAAGTGGATTAGCCATATTCAGACGTTGAATTTTTTTAAGTTTTTCTTCTTCTGAGCGGAGAGAAGATGAACTAACAACTTTGTATCCCTTACTTCTGTAATGTAAAAAAATAACCTTTCTCAGCTTTCTATACAAAACGTCAAAGAAACTTTCTCAGCTTTTTCTATAAAGCAATGTTAAAAAAGACCTTTATCAGCTTTTTCCAAAGACTATATATTGTTTTCGAAAAAAACAAGTTTTGACTGAGAATAGTGTTGGGATTGAACATAAAGACTCTGATTGGTTATGGAAAATATTCATCAAATAAACTTAGCAAATATCAATGAACGAGAAAAATAAATCTTGAGAAGACATTGGTCTTTAACCAAAAGAAAGAAAAAAAGAAGAAGAAAAAGATCTGAAACTAAATATGCTTAATTCAACACGTAGGTACCATAATAATGTAAAAATAGTTTACAAGAAATTAAATCTTAGGAAGTGAAAACATTCATGTTTGCTATCAAAATATCATATGGTTTTGACAGTAAATTAGTTAGTTACGTTGTGGATTCGTTTTTGTCAAAAAGAATAAGAATTCGATTCTTTGTTTGCATTTACGTTTATATTTTTCAAAAAGTGAGTTTATTGTAAAACTGAAAAACGTTTTGTATTTTTAACAATGTAAAAGAATATTTTAAGTACACGCAAAAAAGGCTTAAAATAATAGTGTGTTCAATCTTCAATGTAAGCAACATTTCTCTTGAAACCACAAACAAAAATCACGAGAGGGAACTATTTGTACATCAGTATTCAGTAGCACTGTAGGAATACGTATCACGTGCATCTAGGCTATCTCTTTATTCCCCACAAAGCAAAAAAAGAAAAAATCCAAACTAATCACTACAAAGTACAAAGCGCAACGCACCAAAATATCCATCTTTTCTTTTGTTTGTGAACAGTTCCATCTATTGTCTCCTTTTCCAGTGAAAACCAATATGTATTGGGTCTGAATGGAAGAACAGAGGAGTTACGGATATAAAGCAGAGCAGGACAAACACAATTGTATCTTAATAAACCAATATATCCAGTTATTCACCTGTACTTGGTTTTGTCCTACTACAATAATAGATTTGCATTTGAATGCATTTAAGTATATTAAAAAGTGGTTAAACTAACACTATTACTACAATTATCCAAATTATTTTCGTTTCTAATATTTATTCTTTCTATTTTCTACTTCTATGTTAAAATGTCTTAATTGTCAAACTATGAAATCCACATCTCACTTTGCGCTGAGACCACATCTTTTTTTCAGCATAAACGTGAAAATTTCTTTAGATTATATTAACTGCATATAAGTATAACCCAAAAAAGAAAAAGTATAACCCTAATTCCAGATAAGTTAATATGCTACTAGTCGTTAGCACATAAGAATTTATAGCATTAGGTTTAATGTCTTGCATAACACGTAATAAAATCTACCTCTATTGTAACTTTGATAGTCTCTCTTAAATGGGTCATTTGTTTCTGAAAATCCTTATTTACAAAATAAAGTACAATTCTTCATTCAAAAGAAAAAAAAAGTACAATAGTTTGGTATAATAATAGCATATGTTTTTTTGTTAAATTAAAGACTGTCTTGGTCATGAACTTGAGACATATTTAATTGTGTCTTCCTCTTGACAGGCATTTGTTGACTTGATGAACACGGACTCATCTCTACCTTATCGAGGTACGAAACCTGGTCTTTCGCTAGGAAACAATATGTGAAATTTCCGAGTGCCATAACACACACAAGTAACACGCCAACAAACAGAAACAAGAAACTGTCTATGTCAAGCTGCCTAGAGGTGAAAGAGGGATTTGGATCTGGATTAGTAATTGGATCAGGACAGCTTTGTTCTTTCTTCTTGAACCATGCACGCTCGAGCTCCATTGCCTTTGGAGACTCTGCTACTTTTAAGATGGCCCTTGAAACATCGGCCACTAGAGGTGATCCGATTGGAAAAACCTGCGAAAAAGGACTTATGATCTCTCACCATTTAATGCAATTTTCACATAAGTTTTGATATAGGAACTTACAAAGCCGAATCCATCAACATTGAAGGGTTCTTCAACCATTTTGTATGTGTTGCAAAACTGTCCAAGAAAGAGTCTCAAGTAAGGTATTTCCAAGAAAGCTCCAGAGACACCACCTTTTTTTGGTCCTTTACTTAGAAGCTCATCACATTCTTCTGCAGTATCAAAGGGCACAAGGCTAGATTGCGGGAAACCTCTTTCTTTAAGCTTTCCAAGGATGAAGGATGTTCGCTGATAACCCACTGTTTCTCCTTTTTCAAGCAAACTACTCATGCTGGTTATTGTTGGATTTAATTTCTGTGATGTCAAAAGCGATGCCAAACTCGCTGTGTAACTCTGGGTTAACACGAGAACGAGAAAGTACCATGCGATAACCAGGGCCCTCGCCCAAAAGCTAAATACTCTTTCTCCTGCAGACAGGGAATCGAGAATAAGAATCAAGCAAGGTGCATGATATATAGGAACATATATATGCTGACATGTAGAGAGGGGAGATTAAATGTACTTGGAGCAAAAACCATGGTAGAGAAGGCAAACCAACAGATGGTACTAGCTTGGAATCTAGGCGGTCCACTAAAGTCCGGATTACGCTTATATTCGAGAACCCATACAGTACAACCGACAAGGAAGAAAGAGATAAAGGAAGTCAACCATAGTTTCCATGACAAAGGTTTCATGAAAAGTATATAGTCTCTCTTTACTGGGTCTGTCATTTCAACGATCAATCCGACACCTGATTTAATAAATGGGAATGTGAAGTCGACGTAAGAAGACCTGTTCACCAATATGGTTGTATCTCCCACAACCGCATCATATCTCTGTGACAGAGAAGCAAATAAGAGTTCACTTAGTATAGTTATAAATGCTATATTGATGAATGATTAGTATGTGCTCATACTCACCCCGAGGTACACTTGGTAGACCAAGTCGTTGTAATTACCGGCTGTTTTTCCGTCGGGTTTTTCGAAAGGTATGAACTCATATGAGACGTCATAAGGCAGTTCTCGAATCACAGCCTCAAAGAAATCTATGCAAAAACCTGTGACTACAGTTGAATTGGTAATAGGATCCCTTGTGACTTTCACAAGATCAGTGTAGCCGGTTCTTTTGGGAACTCCAATACGCAACTTCTTCCCCTTAGTCGGGATCTGCCATCCTTTCGGAACAGAATCCGCCTCTCCAGGCCATACAATGTGTTTAAGATGATCTTTCCAAGTAGATAAAGCGCTTATGCTACTTGCTTGCTGATCAAGTTTCTTCACAAGACCATTTCCCTCCTTCCAAAATCCTATTGATTTTTCTCCGGTATTGATTATATTGACAATCTCAAACACCGATGGTTGCAGTTGCCCGCGGAAAAAACGAAACTCTCCTGCAAGTCCTCTGAACTGAACTGTTAAGAGTGTTTGGAGAAGCTTTGGACCGAACTGAGATAAACCAAGAGCTTCAAGTTCAGAAACATTCCTCCCTGTATCCACCACTTTACTGAAAGTCATGTTATTTGTTCCAGCTTCTTCAATGGCTACCGCTAGTGCGGTGGTAGCATCATAAGCCCACAGACCATAGACACTCAGCTCCACCCGTGGGAATAAACTTCTCCATCGAGATCTAAACTTCTCAAGATCTGGGGATTTTGGAATATAAGTTTTAATACCCAATACCCCCTCCATAGCCTCAACAGCCGTCTCATTTATCAAACTTAAGTCATCGATAACTCCATTGGTAAGGATCCAGACATATCCTGGTTCCATCAAACCAAGCTCTTTTGCTTTAATGAAGAATCTTGAGGCAAGATCATAGTACATGTGGACAAGGAACACTCTTGTGGGCATGTTCATCATCTTAAGAAGCTCCACGGAGATTTCATGATCAGTGGCATTGATAGCGATAACGGATCTATAAGGTATCCGGACATTAATATCTTGTAAAGCATCGGTAAGACGAGGCATTATACCTTCACCAAAGGTGTTGTCAATGTAAACTGGCACAACTTCTCTCCATCCGAACAATTTGATGATGGCTTTTATTGGTTGAACTTGAAAGGAGTCTTCGTACGTAGCACGTAAGAAGTATGGACTACGAAGGGAAGTAAGAATTGGGCTTGTTGCAGAATAGGAAACAATAGGAACCCGGGACTTTTGGCCAATCTCGATCAGGAAGTGAGCTTGCATAGATGTCCATGGCCCCAAAATAGCCTTCACTTGTTTGTTCTTTATCAGGTCAAGAGCTGTGACAATGCCAAAAACATTAAAAAAAATCATATTTATTTTGTTTGAAGTAAAACTATCTTTGGAAGTAAGTAGAAACATTTTTAGTTGGAGAAAATAATTATTTATATATTCTAATTAACTCTAATTATATTGTAGTATTTATTATACTAGGAATGTTCAATGGGATTGCCAATCACCAAAAGTTTTGCAAAGTAATCATTTTTTACACATTTGCAAAATAATCATCACTATAATTCTTGTCAAATCCAATAAAAAAAAGTTTCACAATTCTTGTCTTCTGAAAATAACTGTCATTTTATTTACATCTATTTACAAATATACTATATATTTTACCATTAATTATATGTATAGTAAAATAATCATGAGAGTTCATAAGATATATTACATTATGTATCCTAACCAGGGTCGGTGTATTACATTATGAAACAAATGTTCTTATGTCCAAAACTTTATTTGGGCAAATTTAAGGGTCCAAATGCTTTTCTTATATATAATTATGTTTTTGTTTTTGTAATTATGTTGTTAAAAGGGCCCAAATTTTTATATATCAATTTCTTTTTAACATATATATAGATATATGGTTATTTAAAACAAAAAAATAGTATTGACAAAGGCCAATTTTTAAATTTGTACAGGATCCGAACCAGTCCTGATCCAAATAAAATATATATTATATTATATATATATATATGAGAAAGCAAGAGGCTGGAGAGGAGAAGTTAAAAAACCTGCAATCGCGGCACCTACAACGTCACTTTTGGAGTCACCTACGTTGACAACAAGCCTTGTCTCAAACTGGGGATTGGAAGAGTAGAAATCACTAATAGACATGTTGATGCAGAGCATGACAACCTTCGAGTGTGAAGTATCGACATCTGTTACAACACCGACATCGACTAGGGTTTTGCCGTTGTTCTGTCCTCTGTTGAATTCCAAACAGAAGAAGAAGACGAGCAAGATGCAGAAGAAAAGCTTTTCGGTCCTCATTTGGAGATTTTTCTTTCTTCTTTTAGGTGATAAGTGATAGATGATGCTTATTGGTTTAAATAATGCACACATATATAGCAAAATTTTAGATAGTTGCTGAATTTTTTAATATCTCATCCTAATAAGCAATGAAACATTGTGAAGATAAGAAGCAAATACGATTTCAAAGTTCGCGGCAATGTTTAATACAGATATTTCTGTATTTAGATGGTTTTGTGCCATCGTGTGCATGTAGTTTAATCAAAAATAAAGAAGGTTTCGTGTTTTGTAGGAAAGGACTTAGCATTATATATTGCAAGAAAATAATGTTTTGTATACACTTGACACAAAAAAATAAACATAAAATACAGTACAGCTTGATTGAAAGTAACAGAAAAATAAACTTTATTATCTTTCTACAATTTACTTGTAATTTTCTTATTGCAACTATAGTTTACTTGTATTGTGTATCTAAAGTTATGACATTTTCATTTCTATGAAAGTCGAGCAATAAATTATTATTCAGTCGGAGAGTTATGTTAGGACTTAGAAGTAATCCAAAGACTGGGCAATTAATAAATTTAACATGAAAATAATCATGGTAAAACACAATCAGGAGTGTAATAAAACGTTGACTGATTAAGTAACAAAAACGAAGTAAAAAATCTTGTGACTTTGATTGATCTCAGAAACAGAGGAAAAGAAAAGTAAAACAAAGAACATGTCAACAGCTTTTACAGTTCGACACCGAGCCACTTTGTGCAGTTATCAAACTCAATGTAGTCACTATCTGATATCATAGTCTGGACCACGCTTTTCGTGCTGATTTGATTTTCAATGCCTCTTCCTCAATACGCAAGGACTAAGGAGAATATCAATGACCATTTCAAAACCCTCGCCCTCAGAGTTCAAATCAACTCTTAGAATGTTATTAATTATAGATATCTTCCTCGTACTTTTAATACTCGAGCAGATTGTTTAGCTAAAAAAACTCGGGCTCGAAATAATATTTTCTCCCATGTATGCACATCAGTTCCTGAATGACTCTTTCTAGCGGAGAATTTCTTCCCGATAAGTTAATATAAATAGTGTTTGTTGAAAGAAAAAAGAATGTTATTAATCTATTGTATATTTATATGTGATTGAAAAAACAGTTCGAAGATAATAGTTATATTGTGTCTTAGTTTCGACTTTTGCAAAATTAATTGTATGTATTTTCTGAAACTTGAGGTTAAAGTTGTAAAAGATAACAATTCGTTTTTGCAGAAAAGCATTTGAACTAAGACAAATAATTTTCTCTCAATTCTTTTTATTGTGATAGGTGACATCCAACTCAGCACAAACGAGACATATGGCATCCGACTCAATTGAAATTCCACACATGTCATCTTACTCAACATAAACTAACAGTTGTTGAGTAACATTATTGTGATCAATGTTGATTCCGGCTAAAGCCTGGAAATTTATGGAAATTATTTAAAACTTTTGTTGGTGTATAAAAACGCACCACATTTTTTGTTTAGGTTAATATTTTTTGTACTCTATATCGAAGATAAGTCAATATGCTTACTATAAATCTTTAGAAAATGCGAGAAATCCTAGCCCTAGGTTTACTGTCTTGGGGGAACAAGTAACATAATCAACCTCCTGATATATAAGAATGTGGATAGTCCTTACATGAAAATTGTTGCTTTCATCGTTTACGAAAAATTGATTTTAAAAATAACTAAATAAACAACATTAGTTTTCGAACAAATGAAAAAGAAAACACTACAGTAGTTTTGTTTGATAAAAACACACGCCTCTTTGTTAGTTAAATTAAAGAGTCTTGAGACATTCAAACATTATAGTTGTTCCCTTGGGTCTTGATGAATATCATCAGCGGGTGGGTTTACAACATCTTCAACAGGCGCTTCTTCGTTCAACAAACACCAAATACAACCCATTAATTATGATTCTGAAATTAACACCAAATACTAAGTTTGGATATGTAATTCAAATTTTTTTATAGTTCAGGTTGAAAAATATACTCAGCATATAGTACAAGTATGAAAATACCATTTTCCCCACATGTAAGAACCCATAGCCTTAGGTTTACTGTCTTGCATAACACGTAACGAAAATCAACCACTATAGTAACTTGATAGTCTCTTATACATTATATGGATCACCTATTTCTGAAAATCGTTATTTACACAATAAAGTACAATAGTTTGGTTTAATAAAAACAGACGCCCTTCTATGTTTTTTTAAATTAAAGACAGTCTGGGTCTGTTTGGTTTACTTGCACGATATTCCTAACTCTTAACTCCATACCGTAGTTTGTCTGGTTTGTTGCTTTATTGCTGTTTTCAGGCATCTCTTGAGAACACAAGCATTTCTCTATGTCGTTGATGTACGAGTCGGTGTCTCGTTTTAGAAACTCTTTCCACAAATCTTTCCCTTTTGTCTTCCATAGGAAACAGAATGTGAATTTTCCGAGTGCTAGAACGCAGACAACAAACACAACAAGAAACAAAAACCAGAAACTGCCTACGCCGAGCTGTATAGCGGTAACAGTTGGATTTGAATCTGGATTGGTAACTGGATCAGGACAACTTTGTTCTTTCTTCTTGAACCAAGCGTGCTCGAGCTCCACTGCCTTTGGAGACTCTGCTACTTTTAAGATGGCCCTTGAAACATCGGCCACCAGAGGTGATCCGATTGGAAACACAAAGCCGAATCCATCAACATTGAAGGGTTCTTCAACCATTTTATAAGTGTTGCAATATTGTCCAAGAAAGAGTCTCACGTAAGGTGTTCCCAAGAAAGCTGCAGCCACACCACCATTTTTTGGTCCTTTTTTCAGAAGCTCATCGCATTCTTCTGCGGTATCAAAGGGCACAAGGCTAGATTGTGGGAAACCTGTTTCGTTAAGCTTTCCAAGGATGAAGGATGTTCTCTGATAACCCACTGTTTCTCCTCTATGAAGCAAGCTACTCATGCTGGTTATGGTTGGATTTAGTTGTTGTGATGTCAAAAGCGACGCCAAACTGGCTGTGTAACTCTGAGTTAACACGAGAAGGACGAAGTACCATGTGACAACAAGGGACCTTGCCCCGAAGCTAAGCACTCTTTCTCCTGCTGACAGCAACTCAAGAGTAAGAATCAAACAAAGTAATATAAACATATATAAGATGACATGTAAAAGGTGGAGATTGAATGTACTTGGAGCAAAAACCATGGTAGAGAAGGCAAACCAGAAGATGGTACTAGCTTGGTAATTAGCTGGTCCACGGAAGTCCGAATTGACCCTATGTTCAAGAGTCCATACACTAATTCCAACTAGGAAGAAAAAGACTAAGGTTGTCAACCATAGTTCGATTGACAAAGGTTTCAAGAAGCTGAATTTGTCTCTTTTCACTTCATCTTTCAATGGGACGATCAATCCCACACCTGATTTCATGAATGGGAGTGTAAAGTCAACAAAAGAGGACCTGTTCGCCAGTATGGTTGTATCTCCGACCACGGCATCAAATTGCTTAGATGGAAAAGAAAACAAAAGTAATTCACTAAAATGGTTTTGCTAATGCTATTTTTGAGGGATGATTACTGTGTGATCGTACTCACCCCGAGGTACACTTGGTGGACCAAGTCGTTGTGATTACCGGCTGGTTCACCGTTGGGTTTTTCAAAAGGAAAGAACTCATAAGAGACGTCATAAGGCATTGCTTGAATCACAGCCTCAAAAAAATCTATGCAAAAACCTTTGACTACCGTTGAATTGGTGATAGGATCCCTTGTGACCTTCACGAGATCAGTGAAACCGATTCTCTTGGGAACTCCAATGCGCAACTTCTTCCCATTAGTCGGGATCTCCCATCCTTTCGGAACAGAAACGGCCTCTCCAGGCCATATTATATGTTTAAGATGATCTGGCCAAGTGGATAAAGTACCTATGCTTCGAGGTTCTTGGTCAAGTTTCTTCACAAGACCATTTCCTTCCGTCCAAAATCCTATTGACCTTTCTCCGGTTCCAATCATATTGACAATCTCAAACACCGATGGTTGCAGTTGCCCGCTGACAAAATGGAAGTCTCCTGCAAGACCTTTGAACTGAACTGTTGAGACCGTCTGGAGAAGCTTTGGACCAAATTGTGATAAACCAAGACCATCAAGTTCAGAAACATTCTTCCCCGTATCCACATTACTGAAAGTCATGTTATTTATTCCCGCATCTTCAATGGCCATGGCCAGTGCAGTGGTCGCATCATAAGCCCACAATCCATAGACATTCAGCTCCATCTGTGGGAATCTCCTCTTCCAACGTGATCTAAACGTTTCTAGATCTTTGGATTTTGGAATATAAGTTTTAATACCCAATACCCCCTCCATAGCCTCAATACCCGTCTCATTTATCGACCGTAAGCCATCCATAACTCCATTTGTAAGGATCCAGACATATCCTGGTTTCATCAAACCAAGCTCCTTTGCTTTAATGAAGACTGTTGAGGCTAGAGAAGAGGACATGTGGACAATGAACACTCTTGTGGGCATGTTCATCATCTTAAGAAGCTCCACAGAGATATCTTGATCCGTGGCATTGAGAGGGATAACGGATCTATAAGGTATCCGAACATTAATATCTTGTAATGAATCAGTGAGACGAGGCATTATACCTTCTCCAAAAGTGTTGTCGATGTAAACTGGCACAACTTCTCTCCACCCAAACAACTTGATAATAGCTTTTATAGCATGCACTTGAGAGGAGTCCTCATATGTAGCTCGGAAGAAGTATGGACTGCGGAGAGAAGTAAGAGATGGGCTTGTTGCAGAATAGGAAACAACAGGAACCCGAGATTTTTGGCCAATCTCGATCAAGAAATGAGCTTGCATAGATGTCCATGGCCCCAAAATAGCTTTCACTTGCTTGTTCTTTATCAGATCAATAGCTATGACAATGTCAAAACCAAGAAAATTCGGGTTGAGTATGTCAAACGTGAACATAGTTTACATATAGTAACATTAACATACATGTATAGAGAGAAAGCGAAACGAGAAAAGAAGGTACCTGCAGTTGCGGCACCTACAACGTCATTTTTGGAGTCACCAACGTTGACGACAAGCCTTGTCTGAAACTGGGGACGAGAAGAGTAGAAATCGGCAAGAGACATATTGATGCAGAGCATGGCAACATCCGGGTATGAAGTACCGACATCTGATACAACACCGATGTTGACTTGGGTTTTGCCGTTGTCCTGTCCTCTGCTGCTTTCCAAACAGAAGAAGAAGAACAAGAACAAGAAGCGGAAGAAAAGCTTTGAATTTTTCATTTGGGGATTTTTCTCTTTTTATTTTAGGTGATAATTGATAGAAGCTTGCTTATTGGTTTGTGTTTGCAGTCTTCACACACACATATATATATATATACCAAAGTTTTGGATAGTTGTTGAATCTTTTAATATCTCATCCTAGTAAGCAGTGAAACAACATATAAAGATAGAAGCCAATACATTTCAAAGTTCGCAGCAATTTCTAAAACAAATATTTTTCTGTATCAAGGGGTTTCGTGATATTTGTAGGAGATGACTTAGATATATTGTAAGAAAATAATGTTATACGTATGACGTAGGACATATGACGAAAAGTTAAAACAATATATAGAATTCAAGTTGATTGAAAGTAAACTAAAAACATACTTTATTGTGTTTATACAGTTTACTTTTTATTTTCTTATTGCAAGAATAGTTAACTTGTGTTGAGCAACTAAAAGAATGACCTTTCATATCTATGAAAGTCAGCAATTAAATTTCAGTGGTAGAGTTATGTTGGAAGTAATCTAAGACTGGGCAATTAATTGAATTTAAAATGAAAATAATCTTGGTAAAACGTCGACTGATGAAGCAGCAAATCTTGTGACTTTGATCTCAAGAAACAAAATAAATAAAAAAAATAAAACATCGTCTAAGGGTTGCAGATTTTACTGTTCGACACCGAGCCACTTTGTGAAGTTATCAAAGTCAGTGTAGTCTCACTATCTGATATCATAGTCTGGTACCATGCTTTTCCTGCTGCTTTGATCTTCATTGCCTTCTCCTACAATAAACAATGAGATTAAGAAGAATAATATCACTCACGCAAGCCAGATCAAAGATTCTAATTTCTAAACTCATCAAGTCTAAACAATCCCTACGAAACCCATTATCAACAAAAGAAGGCAAATAATTGTTGATCAGATAGTTCCACTAAAGATGATTCAATCATAGAAAGAATTCAAATATCTTTGAAATGGGTTTCCTCTTCCTCTCGAGCTTCTCCTTTTTCGACTTAACTCTCTGAGCTTCAGCCAACAAAGACATCCTCCTCACAGTCTTAGCATAAGGGTTAAGCTTCAACATCACATTCAAATTCTTAAGAGGATTCTTCTTCAACACAGCACTCTTCACATCTTTCTCAATCGGTCTAACCACACTCTGAACCTCATCAGAATTAATAATCCTAGCCAAATCAGCATTCATTTTACCTAGACCAGATCTAATCCCAAAAAAATTGTAATTAGCTCATTAATAATATTTCTAGATGTGGGTGGAAATCAAGATAATAAGAAAATATGGTAAGAATTGTGTGTTTTCATGTTGTAGGGTCTTAAAAGGAATTATCATTCACACTGTTGTATTATGAGTTATTTTCCGAAAATATACAAAAATTAGCTTATATAAAGAAAACAAAAGAGAGCCGAGTCGAGGTCAAGAAAAACATCTAAGTTAGTAATTTTAGAGTTGGATCCTTTTCACCCCGAGAGAATCAAAGCAAAAGAAAATTCAAAGGTTCTCAAAACATAAAACATGATGAATAGCGCATAGCAAAAAAATAAGAGATTGTACATGGATTAATTGGGGAATAGTTTTAGGACAATAAGATTGAAATCACAATCTAAATTTTAAAAATAGTCAAAATATACATACAACAAAAATAAAATATTAATGTTATTTTATGGAATAAAATTAAAAATCTTATATTTTGAAAGAGTGAATACATTTTTGGTTGGGAAAAATGTTTTAAAAATCGCGAATTTTCAAATTCGGGACGGAAAAAGCATGAACTTTCGATCTGTCATCAAAAACCCAAAATTTGGTTTGATTTTCTACTAAAATAGTTAAGTGTCGTTGACCAGAACATTTTTCGGAAAGTTATCTCTCTCATCTTTTAGTTAGCAAAAATGTTTCAGCATTGTCTAAAATGATTTAGTCAACAAAACTTAACCATTTTATTATTAAGTCAAACCAAACTTTGGAATTTAAATGATATTTCGAAAGTTTATGTTAATTCCGTCCCAAATTTGATATTTTGCAATTGTTTCTACATTTTTCCCATTTTTTTATTTTAATACTTCAGTATTACACAATTGGATAATTTATTAAAAGCCCAATAGAAAATGACATGAGAGTTACCCTCCATACTTTATTAAAAGCCCAATACAAAATGAAGCCCAATAGATCTCCATCTCGACCAGATTCCATGCTTGAGGCAAGAAAAATATTTTGTTCTCTTCTATCATTTCCGTTTTGACAAAGAAGTGACGGAGAGGACGACGATTTCGACACTTCTGTTCTCTGCAGCTATTAGGGTTCTAAACTTGTAATTCAAAGTTTAGGTACATAATCTTCTTCCCCCTTTTGGTACCAAATTAGATATTCTTTGTGATTCGATTCTCTGTTTCCTATATCTGTTAGCAAATCTTGTTCTTGTAGTCGGTCTTTGTTTATGAATTCTGGAAAAGAAAACCAGTTTTAGATTAGTAAATTGTTCATCGGTGTTGTTATGCTTTTACTTTTTTTCTTTGTTCGTGTTTGTTTACATTTTACTAAACCCTAAAAAGCTTAAATTTTTCTTACAGATTTTAGGAAATTGCAGCAATCAGCAAAACATGGCACCGAGAAAGAAGACATCATCTATGATTTGGGTATATACTCTTTCTCTCCTTTTGGTACAAAAATGACTTACTCGTGTGTATGGAAATGGTTGTTCTCATGAACTCTCCAAACCTTATCGGGCTGTGTTCTTGATAGTACAAGGTCATGTGTTTTCCGATATTCAATCTGCAGCAGATGCGCAATGGCCTCTCATTGGTGGTGTTCCAAGCCACCTCGATGGCTAGACTGTACATTGCAAGATAGTAAGTCATGTTTATCTCTTATTAATGCCTTGGAGCCAAAGTTGAGCCACACACGAGATGAAGTCAGCTTCAGGTATTATTTTTCAGCATAATACAAGTAGAACCATTTTTGATATGGCTAGTGTAGTGCAAGTCTACTGTAACCTTTTTGTTGGGGATTGTGCTTCATTATCAATACTTTATTGGCACATATTGTTAAATGAAAGAAGACACAAATTCTTTCTTCTTTGACAATTTCTATCCAACTTGGTTAACTACAACGATACCGTTGATTTTAAAACCTTAAGCACATGAAACCCTCCATTTCAAGCCAGAAGCTCTCCCTCACTTCGAGCTAGAAAACCTTTTGTGTCTCTGTCACTTTTAGGGTTCTAAACTTGTAATCTTCTTTCCCTTTTTGGTACGAAATTGAAATAATATATTTGCTTTTCGAATTTTGGAATTGATTTCAGTTCTTTCAATCAAATATCTGTTGGCAAATCTTGTTCTTAATAGTTAATTTTCTCTGTTCATGTTTGTTTACTGTTTACTAAAGCTTAAATATTTCTCTCTTTTTTTTATACTATTTACTGTATTCTCATTTGCTTCATTGAAGGTGATTGTTTAATTTACTCAATTACATAATAGATGAGTATCACTTAAAGCTTCTGGAACTTTGATCTATGTAGTGTTGTTATTTGGTAGATAGAGTGAATTGTTCCTCTCTACCGAATCTATCGGTTTAATTTAGCTATGATTTAGGTCTTATAATATAATGTAAGCCCAACTGAAAAGTATGATTCAAAGTTCTACAACTTTATTAATGTTTTAAGAAACAAAAATACAACAACAAAAACAAAAACAAACACCACGGAAGCTAAAATAAAATAAAAACACAAATGATATAAAGTCCAACAAAAACAAAAGAAACATTTTTTTTTTTTTTTTTTTTTTTTNAAATAAAAAA
>Ga0041059_1000957_pt1 | contig 22824 bp, 18 predicted proteins | sample AraColnosormetaG_FD_56232 | JGI IMG/M metagenome (GOLD analysis project Ga0041059, IMG submission 56232) | Arabidopsis roots microbial communities from North Carolina, USA - Col MF nosort | ecosystem: Host-associated > Plants > Roots > Unclassified | place: USA: North Carolina | collected... | reverse complement strand
TTTTTTTTTTTTTTTTTTTTGAGAACCATACCATTTGAAAGACACTAATCATATATGAACCAACTATATAAAGGTGGTTTTGAATTTGATCATACAATTTACAAGCAAGGATTTGGTCTAAACAGCATTTATACTTTGATATGTAAGTCATTTACAAGTAAAGATTGTTTGTGGACCTTTTGATCTAACCCTAATCAGTTCCTATTGTCTATTTTGTTGAGCCATTTGAACCGCAGTTTCGCCAATGGGGTCATCAAGGGGACTAGTATGTATAGATCTTACAAAGTGGATCCTGAAATGTCTAAGTCGTTGTGAGAGGTCTAGATTGTCCACAAGAATTTCCCATTTGTCGCGGAGACAGAGAATGACAAGTACCGCAAGAGCGAAAGCGAATGAAACACCGATGATTATAAACAAACCGCGGAATCTGTAAAGAGTAATAGGATTTGATGTATCATCGGTTGTGTATGGAAGTTGATTATCAAACCATCTTTTCTCCATCTCATTTAGCTTCTCGCTCGTCCTTAGCTTTGAGATTTCTCGGGACACATTAGGCACCAACTCGAAGCCCTTTTGAAACATCTAAAACATAGTATAACAATAACAAACCAAACATGTTCTTATGTCAGCAAGTCAAAAGTAAAGAAAGAGTAAAGAAGCTTATGACGATGAAGAAGAAGGATACATACAAAGCCGAAACCGTTGGTGGTAGATTGTGTCTTGACCATGAAAAAATGTGTTGGATTCTCGCCAAGGACAACTTTGAGGTATGGCAACTCATCAACAACAAATGAAACAGTCTTGTTCAACAAGGCTTGAGCATAATCTGCAGCACTATTAAGACCCAATGATCTCATTGCTCGGAGGCTGGAACTAGTGAGAGCCACATTTGCAATGAGGGAGCCGGAAAGGTGACCCACGTAGTCTTCGTTGGAGTTAAATCGTATCTGTTGTACCGTCATCATTGATGTCAATGTTGCAGTGTAACTTGCAGTCAGTATGAGCACTGCAAATACCCAAACTGTAACAACAAATCTTGATAAGTTGTGTTTTAGCTTTTCCCCTGTCACACATAGTATAAGCAGCAAAAGGTAAGCATGATCACTACAATCTTTTCTGAACAAGATTGGCATATATAAATGTGAAAAGGTGAGTACTTACTATGAGCATAGACAAGGGTAGAGAAGCCAAACCAAAGCACAACTCCAATCTGTTGTGGCCAAGATCCTTGGAACTCTTTGTTCTCAGCTCTTTCTATCAACCAAACTATAACTCCGGTCAAGACAAAAAAAAATGCACTTGTTATCCAAAGATCTGGTGTTAAAGGTTGGAAGAACACCCACATACTTCTCTCTTTTACTGCTACAATTCCAAGACCCATTTCAGTGAATGGCAACGTAAAGTCAACATACGTCGATCTATTCGAAGTGATTGTAATATCTCCCACGGCCGCATCATATTTGTCTTTCTGTGGGATGCAACACAAAACAATTAAAAAAAAAAAAATACTTGTTATAATATAAAACACTTAAGTAAGACATGGTTAGTACCTGGCTATGAAGTGCATATGCAAGATTGTCGTAGTTACTTCCATTGAGCCAAGGTATATACTCAACTTCATAGTTGAAAGGACTAATCGAAGCGCGAAAGACTTCTATACAGAACCCTTCAACAATTAATTCATTTGTTACTGGATCAGTCTCCACTTTCATCAGTCTTGGGAATCTATTGCTAGATGTAACCAAGACCCTCAGCTTTTTTCTATCGCTATCTATTAGACTAGTCCCTTTCGGACTTTGAGCAGACCCACCTGGCCAGATTATGGTCTCAAGCTTGTTATGAGTAGAAGATAAATGTCTTCTATTACTAAAACTACCGTTAGAGTTCAAGAATCCTACTCTTCTCTCACTTGATCCTATCATATTGATAATCTCAAACTTGTTTGATAACAACTTCTTATCATTTAGTTGGAAATCACCACTCAAACCGTTAAACCTAGTCTTTGTGATTTCCTCAAGGAGAGTTGATGTCACATTTGGCATCCTTATAACTTCTGCTGCTCTCGCCAGAGCAAAAGCGATATCGTGAGCCCATATGCCAGAGATACTCAACCGAGTTAGCTCCGCTTCTTCAACAGGCAATGATTTTCTCCATCTCAAAGTGAAATTTTGAAGCTCTATAGACATTGGAATGTAAGACTTGAAACCAACCACACCTTCCATTGCCTGCTTTGTGAAATCATCAATGTTCTCATGGAAGCTGTTCATAGTTTTAGCAGTCAGGATCCAAACAAACCCATCACCCATCAACCCTAATCTCCGAGCACATGGGAATAAATGAGTTGCAATAACTTCAGACAAGTGAACAACAAAGACAGTAGTCCCCAAGTCCTTCAGCTGCTGTAACCGACCCATCACAAAATCCTCACTAGAAGAGACAGTAAAACCAACCTTGGACTGTACACGAACACCGTTCTCATGAAAATGCTCCACCAAAAGTTGCATACTCTCTCTCCAGTCATCATGATCTTCATAAACAAGAGCAACACTGTTCCAATCAAACACATTAATAAAAGATGTAATCCCCTTTGCCTCAGAGGTAGAATCATGTGTGGCTTGGATCAAGTGAGTGTATTTGCTTAATGACAATGAAAACGGAGAGTCAAGTGAAATCATAGGAACCCTAGCTTTCTCTCCAAGTTCCCCTAAAAGCTTCGCTTCTAACAACGAGTTCCCGCCAATAATCGCTTCTACTCCTTCAGTTTTCAGAAGATCTACAGCTGTTTCATTCACAAGAGATAGAAAACCAAGATTGTGAGTGTGAATGGAGACAGAGAAGAAGAGAGTTTTTGTAGAGAAGAAGTGTTTTTACCAGAAGCAAGAGCAAGAAGAGGCTCTCCATGAGAGTTTCTGAGTGAAACAGAGACTCTTGTTTTGTAATCATTATGAATAGCGTAGAAATAGGAAAGAGCCATGGAAACAGAGTTTTTCACTATCTTCCCTTTCAAGGAACCCAAATCCAAAACCAACCCGACCCGGATCTGAACCCGTTTACCTCCATCAACGTCGTCGTTTTTAGTAGAAGCAAAAGACCTGGAGATGAAGAGAAGCAAAACAAGAAGAAACGATAGCAAAGTTTGGGTTTGAATACAAAATCTCTCCATTAAAAAAACTTTCCAACTAGAGAGAAAGGAGAAACCCCACGTTTGCTGCTTTTAGTCATTATTTTATTTTGTTGTTATATAAACCCATGCCGTGTTTTGTTTTTCATCTGTCTAATTATTCCAATTTTAAAAATTAACATACGTACTATATTTGAAGAAAAATTCAAAGTTTAAGATGATGACATCATGATTTTAAGAAAAATTACATTAGTCAACGTAAAATTCGGTATGGGCTATCGAGTTTGGCTACTCTTTTGTCTCTCAAATCATTTCATTATTTAAGAGAATCTGACTAAATCTATCAAAATGTTTGGTGAAGAAAGTAAAAAGGTAAAAATACGGAATAAATTCGAAAAGGATTCTATAGGATAAAATTTTGTCAACTAACCAATTTTAGCAAAAGAAAAAAATCATTTGTCTTAAAAAAAAAAAAACATTTGTCAACGGTCGTAGGAACAAATGTGTTTTAATCTGAAATTTTTACACGTAGAACTCCATATTTGTTTTTTTTTTGGTTAAAAACTCCATATTTGTTGGGGTTGTATTAACTTGTGTTGACAAGAACAAATCAACAAAAGTACTTAGTGTAAGGGATTTGACAATTTAGACAGTCAAAGATATAAATCTAGAAGCAGAGAAAAATGGTGAAAGTCGTCTCATCTCAAATAAATTGATGGAAGAAATTAAACACAAATACCAACAAACGAAATGCACGAGTCTTTTACATACTGATTAAAGTTTGGTACATTTTTTAAGGTTTATAAAATGAAGAATTAAAGTATTTTTTTCTTTGCAAAAGTATCATATTCTCCAAAAAATACTCAAACTAAATGTGTTAAATTTTAACTCAATATATTACCAATACCTTTTTGCTATTTACAAAAGTGGTTGCGAATATGATCACACTATAATTTACAAAATTGGTATAACAATCATTTATACTTTCAGACGTAAGCCGGCTTGGATCAGGAGCTAGTGGATCACTGGAGGATCTTCTTTGCTGCTCCAAGGTCAGAGTCAGAGACGTACCACATCACAACAATTGTTTTCTCTCTATGTTACTCATTTCCTATCGTCTGTTACGTTGAGCCATTTGAACCGCATTCTCGCCAATGGGGTTATCGAGGCCGAGGGGACTAGGATGGATAGTTCTTGTGAAGAGGATCCTGAAATGTCTAAGTCGTTGTGAGAAGTATATATTGACCGAATTCACAAGGATTTCCCATCTTTCTCGGAGCCAAAGAATGAGAAGTACTGCAAGAGCGAAAGCGAATGAAACTCCGGTGATCATAAACAAACCACGGAATCTATATAGGGTTATAGGATTTGATGTATCATCGGTTGTGTATGGAAGCTGTTTATCAAACCATCTTCTCTCCATCTCGTTTAGCCTCTCGCTTGTCCTCAGCTTCGCAATCTCCCGGGACACATTAGGCGCCAACTCGGACCCCTTCTGGAACATCTGGAACATAGTATAACAAACCAAACATTTCTTTTTCAACAAGTAAAATCAAGAGTAAAGCAACTGATGATGCAGAAGAAGGATACATACGAAGCCAAAACCATTGGTGGTAGATTGTGTCTTGACCATGAGAAAATGTCCAGGATTCTCGCCAAGGAGGATTTTCAGGTATGGCAACTCACTAACAATATATGAGACACTTTTATTCATCAAAGCTTGAGCATAATCTTCTGAAGTATTGAGACCCAATAATCTCATTGCTCTGAGGCTGGAATTGGTGAGGGCCGCATTTGCGATGAGGGATCCCGAGAGGTGACCCACATAATCTTCATTGGCGTTGAATCGTATTTGTTGCACCGTCATCATTGATGTCAATGTTGCAGTGTAACTTGTAACCAATATGAGCACCGCAAATACCCAAACTGTAACTACAAATCTTGATAAGTTGTGTTGTAGCTTCTCCCCTGTCACACAGAGTAAGCAACAAAAGGTAAGCATCACTACAATCTCTTCTCTTATGGCCAAATTGGTATATAAGAATGTGAAAAGGTACTTACGATGAGCATAAACAAGGGTAGAGAAGCCAAACCAAATCACAACTCCAATCTGTTGAGGCCAAGATCCTTGGAACTCTTTGTTCTCAGCTCTTTCTATCAACCAAACTATAATACCCGTCAAGACAAAGAAAGCTGCACTTGTTATCCAAAGGTTTGGTGTTAGAGGTTGGAAGAACACCCACATACTTCTCTCCTTTGCTGCTACAATTCCAAGACCCATTTCAGTGTATGGCAACGTAAAATCAACATACATCGATCTATCGGAAGTAATTGTAATATCTCCCACAGCAGCATCATATTTGTCTTTCTAAGGGATGCAACAAAAATTATCAATGGAATTAAGTCAGTTCCCACACACAGTCTACGCAAATTTTAAAAGTACTTGCAATTGTAAAATCGAGCCATGCTTAGTACCTGGCTATGAAGTGCATATGCAAGCTTGGTGTAGTTAGTTCCATTGAGCCAACGTATGTACTCCACTTCATAGTTGAAAGGTGCAATGGATGCCTGAAAGACTTCTATACAGAACCCTTCGACAATTGTTATCTCATGTGTTATTGGATCAGTCTCCACTTTCATCAGTCTTGGGAATCTATTGCTAGATGTAACAAGAACCCTAAGCTTTTTTCTACCGCTCTCTCTTAGACTTCTCCCTTTCGGACTTTGAGCAGACCCACCGGGCCAAATTATGGTCTCCAGATTGTCATGAGTAGAAGATAATTGTCTTCTATTGCTGAAACTACCATTAGAATTCCAGAATCCTACCCTTCTCTCACCTGATCCTATCATATTCACAATCTCAAACTTGTCTGATAACAACTTCATATCATCCAACTGAAAGTTACCACTCAGACCCTTAAACCTGCTTTCTTTTATGGCCTCAAGGAGAGTTGATGTCACAGTTGGCATCCTTGTCACTTCAGCTGCACTCGCCAGACTCCAAGCGACATCATGAGCCCATACGCCAGAGATACTCAACCGAGTAATCTCACTCCCAGTAACTTCTTCAACAGGGAGTGTTTTTCTCCATCTCAAAGTGAAGTTGTGAAGCTCTTTTGACATTGGTATATAAGACTTGAAACCAACCACACCTTCCATTGCCTCCTTTGTTAAATCGTCAATGAACTGATCATGAAAACTGCTCATGCTTCTGGAAGTAAGAATCCAAGCAAACCCTTCACCCATCATCCCTAATTTCTCAGCACATGGGAAGAGACGAGTTGCAATAACTTCAGACAAGTGAACAACAAAGACAGTTGTTCCCAAGTCCTTAAGCTCCCGTAATCGATCCATCAAAGAATCCTCACTCGAAGTGACACTAAAAGCAACCTTGGACTGTACATGAACGTTGTTCTCATGGAAATGGTCCACCATAAAATGCATACTCTCTCTCCAGTCATCGTGATCTTCTAAAACAAGAGCAACACTGTTCCAATCAAACCCATGGAGGAAAGCTGTAATTCCTTTAACCTCAGAGGCAGAGTTATGTGTGGCTTGGATCAAGTGAGTGTATTTGCTCAATGACAATGACATGGGAGAGTTAAGTGAAATCACAGGAACCCTAGCTTTCTCTCCAAGTTCCGCCAAAAGCTTCGCTTCTAGCAACGAGTTCCCGCCAATTATTGCTTGCACTCCTTCTGTTTGCAGCAAATCTACAACTGTTTCATTCACAAAGATTGTGAGTGTATGAATAATCACAAAACAAAAATGGATAAAGAGAAAAAGGTGATTTATATAGAGAGGTGCAAGAGTAATGGAGTATGTTACCTGAATCAAGAGCAAGAAGAGGCTCTCCATGAGAATCTCTGACTAAAAGAGAGAGTCTTGTTTTGTAGTCATTGTGATTGTCGTAGAAATCAGAAAGAGCCATGGAAACAGAACTCCGCACTATCTTCCCTTCCACGGAACCCAAATCCAAAACCAACCCGACCCGGACCCGAATCCGTTTATCATCATCGTTGTTTTGACTCGAAGCAAAACAGTTGGAGATGAAGAAAAGCAGAACAAGAAGAAACGATAGCAAAATTGGGGTTTGAATACAAATTCTCACCATTAAAATTCTTTCCAACTAAAGAGGAAGGAGAGACCTCACGTTTGTTGCTTTACACATCATTATTATTATTTTATATAAACAGTTATAGCCTACACATGCCGTGTTTTACATTTTCTCTATTCTATTCACATATATTTAAGAAAATCGTAAGAAGAAAAAGAGAAATTCAAAGTTAACGAAATTTTTAGGAGGATGACATTAGTCAACCGATTACAATTTAAGAGAAATTTCGTTGTGGAGTACTAAAGGTTGGCTACTTATCTTTCTCTCAAAGTTATTATTTTAGTTACGAAAGTAAGAAGAACAATATGAAAAATGAAGATTCTATTGGACAGAATTTGTCAAAGGTCAATTTTAAGCAAAAGAAAACAAACACCTTTCAATCCCATAGCTTTTGGAGAGTATTATCCTTTGCCGACAAGAACTAATCAACAAGTACCAAGGATTATATAATCAGACGGTCACAGATATAAATCTAGAAGCAGAGGAAAATTGTGAAAGTCGTTTCATCTCAAAAGTAAACGATCTCATATGATCAAACTTAGTCAGTATCTTATGTCCTTTCTTAAGTTTAGGCCTCCACCTAAAACTAAGTGAATTCTTAATAACTCTACACGACCACAAACTCTTTCCATCATAAAAATCTACGGTCAAATGAATTTTGATCTTAGTAAGATTTGCATAATTCCCATGAGAGATGAATATGTCTTAGAGCAGATTCTGTTTGCAAGAAGCGATTAGAAATATAGTTTTACATGTTTTAATTAGTTTTTCTAGGGGATTTAGTGTGTACTATATGAACTAAACATCTTCAACAATTCTATATCTCAGATTTATTTCATGGACATTTAAACTAATGAGACAGTTAATATGAATGAAACTAAGCAGAAGAAACTTTGGTCTGAAAACCAGCCAAGTAATCCTGCATACAAGCTTTATAAGTATCCATACCTGTAACCTTATCAGCGATTTCCAACCCGATGCTCAGCCATTTTTTAGCGGTCTCAAACTGTCCTAGCCTCACGGGCAACGCTGCTCGGTTCCAAGCTGTCATTGCGAGCCATTTCCCTTCTTCAGTCGGGTATTCCCCTTCCTTCAACCCAACCATGATTCTGTATGCTTGTTTGTACATCTTTAAGATTGCTTCTTCATCGTCTGTATCGCCTTTGTGGACGCTGGCTATGGAGATCAGCTTCCTGATTATAAGAGCTATGGTTGGGTACTCTGGTGAAGCAGATGCGATCAGAGCGGATAGGCATTCGTTAAGAGCAAATGTTGACACGTCCGGGTTGGACTGAGGGCTTTGAGAGGCGAAAATTCCAAGTTGGAGAAGATAGTTGTAATGACAAGACTTGGAACCAGCAAACGTCTTTACCACAAGTAACTGGAATGCCGAATTGTTGAGCCTTCCGTGTATGTCATACGCAAGTAAAGTGTACATAAAGATGAGTTCTGGCTCCATGATACAATCTTTACCATCTGAGAGCGAAGAAGACATAATCTGCAAATATATAACCAAACATCAGTGAAACTGAAAGGTAAAACTCTGCAGGTAATATTAATAAAGAGGAGGATAAGACCTTTCCTGCTCTCACGAGCAATTCTGCAGCAAGTTTCACTTGGGTTTCAGTCAGTGCGCTCTTGGTTTGCTTCTCCAAAGCAATCATAGCGGTGACACTTAGTATTATGGACCTGCAAATCATCAGTTTGTCTTCTCCAGACTCATCAGTATCTATATAGCCATAAAATTCAGATGCCAGCCTCAAGAATTCACCACAGAGCTCATACTTCTTTTCCTTCCCACACCTTGACCCAAGATTCCAGCAAGTCGCAGCAAACCAATTCTGTTCTCGCTTTCCAGTCTCTCCTAATCCAAAGAAACACTCTGTCCCAAGCTTAGAAGCCCTGCTCTGAGCTTGCAACATAAAGTTAAGAGCTTCGGTTTCGCTGCCAATGTCTTGAGTCAATATAGTGACTAAGGTACGGAAGACCACAACCTCTGTGGTTGGCATTTTTTTTCCTGAGATATAGAAACTGAGAAACTTGGAAAGAGAAGCAACAGCAACTGGAAGCGCTTGGCAAGAAATAGCTTCATGCGCTGAAAGGGAAAGATAATCTGGAGAAAAATCAAGGCAGGACGTCATTGCATCGATCTGACCAATGGCACAACTGTGTTCCTTCTTTTGCAGGTAGATCTTGAACTGCAAGAATCAGAAGCAAAGAGAAGTTGCTGAAACAATTTTTCTCAAACAATCTCCAGATACATATATATGGCGAGGTAGCCGAAGGCCATATGTTGAATAAGCATGTACTGTGGGGGAAAAGACAGTCTACCTTAAGAAAGGAGCAAGCAATATTGGGCTCAAGCTGCAGAGACAGAAAACTAGTTAGCAATTCTGAGTTGAAAGATCCAACTAGGACCGTTGAAAATAGAAGTTCCATGGATAAATGTATACCTTTTCAGCTTCTTCTATGTATTCAAGAGCTCGATCCAGCTGAGAGAGCCCAAGGTAGCAAAGACACAAAACCCTGAAGCCTTTGGCCCTGAAAACTCTATTTTCTATATCATGTGGAATATAGAGCATTGATTTCTCAAACATCTCTGCACTTGTCTCATAATCTTTAGCACGGAAATGATCTGAAGCACTGTAAACAGCAGAAAATACCCAGATTAGATCCCCAAGACATACACTCAAGAAAACAACAACAAAACCTATCAATCACTGTAACCAAGCTGAATCACTCAGTTAACTAAGATGCAATAAATATGACACACCAATGTTAACCAAGGGAGATGAAAGTTCAATGGCAAAAACATACCTGTTCCAGAGAACAGAATGTATTGCCTTCCTCTCCTTAGTCACAGCTTCACTAGCAAAGAGAGCAACAACTCTCTCATCTGACACGAGCTGAGCCACAACGTTCGCCCTAATTCTCGAACCATTATCACCTCCCCTACTCTCACCAAGCACCCGATGAGCCACTCTAAGTGCCGCCTTTGCACTGACATGACACCTTCCCAGCAGACCTAAGAACACACCCTTTGCAGTTTCTGCTCCAGCAGTCCCAACCACCTCAAAATATGCTTCCACAGCAGATACCCACACTGCCTCTGGAATATCATTGTTTCCCACCATACCTCTCAGCTCCTTCTCTGCCTCACTATGCCTCCCAAGTCCTAACCAAGCCTTCATCGCCAACACAGGTAATGAAGCATGTTGATCAGCTCCATCACTACCATTTCCTCCATTCCTTAGAACTTTCACACATTTTATCACATTCTCGAACTCTCCCTTCTGCAAATGCACTGCTGATATGAAACGCAGAGTTTTGATTCTCATGGCCGTGAACTCCGTAGTATCTTCCCGAGTTTTTGCTGTACCTAATCCCTTCTCACAAAGATCCAACGCTTCATTCATTAACCTAAGAGCGTCGTTTAGACTGCAATCGTCGTCACCTCTAGACAAAGAGCTTTTACCAAACGCAAGGAATTGATTTGAGAGCGATTTGTAGTGATCCGGTGAACCAAACAACAAATTCTTCGCCCGATTAAGCAACGTTACAGCTAAATTCCTATCAGAAATTTCCCAGGCAGTTCGAGATCTAGCTAGGTTTAGATCCAGAAACAATTTCTTTTCTCCGGCATCGGAAATTTTCGCGATATCAATTTTCGAGACGATTTCGGTGGCTCTCTCGAAGCAATCGGAGGCGAGATCGAATTTCTTGAGACTGTGATAAACAAGACCGGTCTTATAGTAGAATAGAGAGGACTTAATCGTCGGAGATGGAACACCGGTAACGTCCTTAGCGAGAAAAAGCATATCGGCGGCAACATGTCTGAGATTCGCAATGTTCTCGGCGGAGGTTAAAGAGGATTGGAGAGAGGCGGCGTTAGCGAGATCAACACAAGCATTCCAGAGGCGAAAGCTGAGTTTCCATATGGTAAGCTTGAAGGAGTTATCGGGAAAAGGAGCAAGTTGACTCAGCCGAGTTAGGAATTGTCTAAGAGAAATAGGGAGAGATTGAGGTAGCGGCTGATCTTTGGAAATGGCTTCAGATTGTTGGATTAAGAGCTCGATCTCGGAGAGAAGAGGATGGTGAGTGTGTGAATCGGTTTCCCGGTGATGTAACCGGAGGTCCGGCGTGGTGATCTCGGCGATTCTCATTTCGATTGTTGGCGGGAGATTTCAGAGAGAGAATTGGGAATTTCGAAGGACCGAGTCTGAGAGAATAAGATATTTTCGAAATTCAAATTAGGGTTAGTATTGTAATTTACACCTCCTGTGTAGGTTAAGGAAAAATAATAAAATACAACATTAAAGATATAATAATTAATAAGAAAATCTGAGTATTTTTTTGTTTTTTGTTTTGAGTAGGGTTGATCCTTAAAAATACTAAAACCATCCGTACACAACAACAACATCAAAGGGAAAGAGAACTAAGGAGAGGAGTTAAAAAAGAGCTGCCACAAGTTAACACCAAAGGGGAGTCACAGTCACAGTCACATTTTACCATTCACCTTTTTTTATCACTAGTGAAAGTAAGGAGGAGGAGGAGGAGCCTGGTACTGATAGCAGTTCGCGTAGAAGTTCCCATGTGCAGGAGCAGGATTGAACGTGTAAGTCTGAGGAGGAGGAGGTGGTGGAGGTTGTGCTGCCATGATTGGACCGCTAAGGAACGGTCTGTTGTCATAGACATACTGCGGATACCTTTCAGGGATGACTCTACCGTATCCTGTCTTGTTGTTGTTGATGTTGTTGTTGTTGTCAGTGACTCGGGGTTGAGCACCACGTGGTCGTTTTGGCTGAGGTTTCATGGGTTCTGTTGCTCTCTTTTTGTCCGCTTTGGCTTTCTCGAGCTGGAGAATCCGTTTGTGAAGTGGCTCAACTGGGTACTGCTCTTCCAGGCTATGCTCTTCGATACACTTTATAACGGTTTTGAGGCCTATAAGCTCCCGCTCATTGAACTCATCCTGCATTGGTACACACATAATAATGTACAACAATATGAGACTGATCCTGCATCAGCAAGTACTATGATATACGCCTAAAGTAATTGATAATGAAAGCATCGGTTTTCAGTTTCAAATGGTGTTAGAAGTCTGGAGTAAAATATGACAGCTAACTGAACAGAGCTCAGGAATGTTCCAGCGAGGTAAGATTTACTTTTTCAAATAGCCAGATGCTCGAGAAAAGGTAACGAGTTCAATAAAAGATAAGATCACTCGTTCTAGGCAAAATGCATTAATATAGCCCTTCATTTTCACCAACAAGGTAATCTATAACTGCAAGTTATCAAGTCAGGGAACACTTGCCTGAACAGCAGGAGATGCATTGCCAGGTCTGCCTTGGGGGGAAGATCGCCTTGCCTCTATCAAGTAAGATTTCAGTAATGAGACAGGTGAGAACTGTTCTGTGAGTTCAAACGCAAATGCCAAGTTAACCGCATCAATCTGTTTTCCACTGTTCACGAGAACTTCAATCACACCTGGAATAAAAGGAGCAGTGCACATTAAAGATAAGATCAAGGGATAAGGTAGAGAATCTGGGTGTAAACTAAACAAGGAAAAACACAGATATCCACCATGTTTAGGCCCTTGACCAGAGACCCTATCACTCACTAAATAGTTACTATCAAACATCAACTTTCCTATCGAAATGTCATAACCTGTAAGATAATCAGCCATATACTAAAAGTTAAGAGAACAAACCAGGCATTTTTTCAGCTAATCCAAGTGAACGGCAGAGCTCAGCTGCCTGACGGCGACGTGAAACCATGGGGATCAGCTTTAAGAGTTCATCTTCTTTAAAATCAGCAACAATAGCAAAAGTGGCCAGCAGTTGCAGGAATGCATGAGCCTCCAAAGAATTACCATTGCAAGCATCCATGTCAAGAGATTCCAGCAGTGGATTCCATCCTTCTGCAATAGTTTTGGCTCTATGCTTAACATTTTGTGAGAGAACAACAGCAAGGCAGTTGCGGTCCAGACCAGATAACAGTATGCTAAGGCACTCCATCAACATGATACAGGTTCTGCGCATGCCCAAGAGGTTAGCGTCTTTTTTTCCATCAGCAGTTGGTGCCTCCATAGGGTAAAACCCTTCCAAAGAGTCCAACACTAAGCTGGCTGGGTTTGCTGCAGCCCTGAACGCCATAGGAATCTCCTCCTTTAGTGATGCAAGGTTCTTGCGGTTATCTGATACAAACTTATGGAGACCCGTTGAGTCCATATCCCCGCACAGTTTCAGTAACTGTGGATAAGCCTTCACCTCATAATTTCCCATCACAGGTGAGATCTGAACATCTTGCACAATACCATCCGGATTATCATCGGTAATACTATCAGCAGCAAAGACATTGGATGAATCCTCTACAGCATTTTGTGGCCAACGTTCACCAACAGAAGGTTTACTGACAGGAGCGTTGTTATACTTATCCAAAGCACTGTTTATAGTAAACATAGCTGCGTCTCTCTTCTTCTGAAGCCTTTCAAGCGCCGCCTTCTCCTTAGCCTCAACAGCTGCCTTCTTTTTCTCCAACAGTTCTTGAGCTTTCCTTGTTTTGGTTTCATACTCTTTTTCTTGATCTTCAAGCTCATGAAACCTTCTCTTCAAAGACCTCTCAAGCCCATGAAAATGCTCCTCAAGTTCCTTCCACTTCAGATTAAGTGTTACAGCACGCTGACTTTCAAGTTCAGCAAACGCCTTCTGAAGCTGCTGAATCTTGGATGATGTAGAGTCCATGAGTGAAGCAACTGACCGAGTATCCTCCATCACAAAAGAGCCTAAATAAAACGGAAATTTAAGTAATGATTAAAAAGTCCCGAACAAATAAAAACAAACATGAGTACAACGACATTAGAGGCCAGACACAATATTGTTACCAATTCAAACAAGTCCAATCTCCAAGCTGCGAATAGAGAGCTCCACGAAATCTCGATCCTTGAACAACAAACAACTACAAAAAAAAAAATCATCAAGAACAGATAAACAAAGATCAGTCAAAACTATCCAATGACAATATCACTCGTTAAAGATAAAAACAAATTAGCTCTGTAACAAGACCGTACAAGTCATAGTGGACAACTATGTAAGAAAATGGCCTACAAGGCAAGTAAAGACAAATGAACAAGAAACCCCCAAAAAAATGAATCCATTCAAGAAAAATTCACACTATTTTTTAGTCACAAAGATAATTCAACCTCAAGAACTAATCAGACGTACTTATAAAAAAATTAGCTGAAATAATACAAATACAGATTAAGAGAAGAGTAGATGACGAAATGAGAGTAGAAACAAGCAAGCTGATTCAGTGATTCTATGAAATCCCAGCTTAATCCATCACATAAACAAACTTCACGACCAAAATTCAAGGTCATAGCAGAAATTTTGAGCTATATTGTGGAGAAATCAACAAACCCTAGCTACAGTGAAGAGAACACGAACATGAACTCAAAACAAAAAAAAAGTATATACCTCAAGAGAAGATAAAAAAAAAGCAACTTTACCAGGAAAATCAAACGAAGTAAAAACCCGTAAGAAGAAGAGATCAAAAAACTTCAAGAAGGACCACATGATCGTAGATCCATGGTGAAGAGCGATCGAGAGAAATCGAGGTTAGGCAGAGAGAGAGAGAGAGAGAAGAGGAAAGTGAAATCCCTAAAAAGGAAAGAGGAAAGTAGAAGAGAGGCAAAATAAAAGGAAGCAAAGCGATTTATAACAGACACTTTATTAAGCACACCCAATTTTACTTAGTTGGCACGTGAGAGAGACTGGTGTGGTTTAATGGCTCGTTCTTCACTATCATATCTGGTTCGGACCAGACAGCTTATGTGGCTCTAGTCAAACCCTTTAAAGTTTGCGTCACGTGAGTTTGTCTGAAACTGCCGGGAACTTGTAATTTACTCTTTCCTCCTTTTTTTCTATTAATTGGTATATTCACCATCTATGTGTATCAATCACTCTTTAAATTCCTTAACTTTTTTTACCAAACACCCAATCTTTTTAACCTGTTGACGAAGCTTTGGCTTCATGCTTAAGGCTATGTTATAATGGGGAAAAAACTAGATTGCACAATCTTTCATAGACTGATATTCTTCATCGGATGTTTCGATCATATAAATTGTCTCCAAGGATGAAACTATGTGTCTAATTTTTTTGAATGCAAAATTTATATATGATTGTTTTCTTAATAAGAGCAACAATGAAAATATAGTTTGGTTATACATTGGTATTTGTCAAAGAGGAAAGACTAAACCAAGAGTAAATAAATCTTACAACTTCCCAAATTGTTGGAATTCTACAATTGTATTATATATGGTGAATGATTTGGTACAAAACATTACAAATATCAAATGAATTTCGAAGTTGGTTCAGGTCACGAATGGCGGATTTGGCTTGGGAGAGACTAGAGGTTGTGATTCGTGGTTTATCTCCTCTCTAAAATCGTTATGTTACAAACTGACTATCAAGGATAATCATATCAATCAAGATAATGAAGAGAATCAATATCGTCAATCACGTTAATTGCTCATAATCATTGTATACAATATTAAGTTTCCTTCAGTAGCTTTCTAGTCTTTGTATATAAACACTCTGTAATCATCTTGTTTCATATATTCGATATACTCTTAGTCTACATGGTATTAGAGTCTCTGTATATAAACACTCTGTAAAATTTCTAAAATCGTTATGTTACAAACTGACAATACATAAACAACACGAATTAACATTTTGGGGTGTTTGCTGAACCGTGGTTGGCGGGTACATCTGCTAAATGAACAAGCTTTTTATATATATATATATATATATAACTGTCAACCCATAATTTAAAGATTCCAACAACAACAAAATAAGTACTACTCCTAATAAGTATTTAAATATGTGACATGATATTCAATTTTTGTGATACAAATTATTATGCATTGGTATTTGTCAAAAACTAATACCAAGAAAACATTTCTTGTAAATGTCATATTCCATTCTTTGATTTGGTCAAAACACCAAAACCATTTACAAAATATCCAGAATTATCTAAAAACGAATGAAAAGCGAAAAATACCAAATGGAAGAAAAATTTGTCCATCTCCTAACAAACAAGATAATATATATGATGATGTTGAAAAGTCAAAAAGAGAAGAAAGAAAAAAAAAACATTTAACGCGCAAAGACCGATTTGGTTTTTGTTGGGAGTCATTGCGTTCTCATCATCAGTGTCTCTCTTTTCTTTGCCCCATTCTTCACGAACTTTCACTAGACGACGACGACGATCCAAAGTCCCAGTCAACTCACTCACAAAGACGACTCCTTTATTAAATTATTCCCAACTCCTTTCTTCATCATCATCATCATCATCATTCATAACCACTTAGCCACAGATGCGATTTTCTTCTCCTTCTTCATTGTGCTCTTCAACACTTATGAACAAGAGCACCACCACCACGACAACGACGACTACAAAGACCAAAGCTTTCGTTTTGTGTTTCTGATTTTGATTCGTAAGTTGTTGTAAATTTTTCTAAGTCAACTTCAATTTTAAAGATCGCTTTAGTCTTTTTGATTCGCTGGCGATAATCCAATTTTCGTTGTTGCTAATAAAGTTTTGATTTTTTTTTATTTGCTTACAGGATTTTGATGCTCATCGAAGAGAACCCTTGATTTTGTTGCTGTAGTTCATAGAGATTTTACACATTTTGTGGAATTTAGTGGATTTATGATGATGGGTAGGTTAGTTTTTGTAATCTGGCTCTATAATTGTCTCTGTTTGCTGCTACTCTCGAGCTTGGTTGACGCGGATCAGGCCAACATAGATTGCTTAAGGACCTTTAAATCTCAAGTAGAGGATCCAAATAGATATTTATCGACTTGGGTTTTTGGCAACGAGACTGCTGGTTATATCTGCAAGTTCAGTGGTGTGACTTGTTGGCATGATGATGAGAATAGGGTTTTGAGTATTAAGCTATCTGGTTATGGTCTTAGAGGAGTGTTTCCTCCTGCGGTTAAGCTATGTGCTGATCTCACTGGTTTAGATCTTTCTAGAAACAACTTCTCTGGACCTTTACCAGCCAACATTAGCACCTTGATTCCACTTGTTACGATTCTAGACCTCTCCTACAATAGCTTCTCTGGTGAAATCCCTATGTTGATCTCCAACATTACCTTTTTGAACACTCTTATGCTTCAGCATAACCAGTTCACGGGTACTCTTCCTCCCCAGCTAGCGCAACTTGGACGGCTCAAAACATTCTCTGTGTCTGACAATCGTCTCGTTGGTCCTATCCCAAATTTCAACCAAACCTTGCAGTTTAAGCAGGAATTGTTTGCTAATAACCTGGATCTGTGTGGTAAGCCTCTAGATGACTGTAAGAGTGCTTCTAGCTCTCGTGGTAAAGTTGTTATTATAGCGGCAGTTGGTGGACTGACTGCAGCAGCATTAGTCGTTGGGGTTGTTTTGTTCTTCTATTTCCGTAAATTGGGTGCTGTTCGGAAGAAGCAGGATGATCCTGAAGGAAACAGATGGGCAAAGAGCTTGAAAGGACAGAAAGGTGTTAAGGTAAAAACATCATTGATTTGAATTTTGCTGTATGTGGTTATGTTCTAAATTTATGATATATGTTTGGTGCTTTTGTGAATGTTCAGGTTTTCATGTTTAAGAAATCGGTTTCAAAGATGAAATTAAGCGATCTTATGAAGGCAACAGAGGAATTCAAGAAAGATAATATCATTGCAACAGGAAGAACAGGAACTATGTACAAAGGTAGGCTTGAAGACGGGTCTCTACTTATGATAAAGAGGTTGCAGGATTCTCAACGCTCTGAGAAAGAGTTTGATGCAGAGATGAAGACTTTGGGCTCTGTTAAAAACAGAAACTTAGTCCCTCTCTTGGGCTATTGTGTTGCCAATAAGGAGAGGCTTCTAATGTATGAGTACATGGCAAACGGTTACCTTTATGATCAGTTACATCCTGCAGATGAAGAATCCTTCAAGCCCTTGGATTGGCCTTCAAGGCTGAAAATCGCGATTGGGACGGCAAAAGGATTGGCATGGCTTCATCATAGCTGCAACCCGAGAATCATCCATCGCAACATAAGCTCGAAATGCATATTGTTGACTGCAGAGTTTGAGCCAAAGATCTCGGATTTCGGTCTAGCTAGGCTGATGAACCCAATTGATACCCATTTAAGCACATTCGTCAATGGAGAATTTGGGGATTTCGGTTATGTTGCTCCCGAGTATTCAAGAACCATGGTTGCAACTCCAAAAGGAGATGTCTACAGCTTCGGTGTTGTGCTTCTAGAGCTAGTAACGGGCCAAAAAGCAACGAGTGTAACAAAAGTATCTGAAGAAAAAGCTGAGGAAGAAAACTTCAAGGGTAACCTCGTGGAATGGATTACAAAGCTATCAAGTGAATCAAAACTGCAGGAAGCAATCGACAGGTCCTTACTTGGGAACGGTGTGGATGATGAAATCTTCAAAGTACTCAAAGTAGCATGCAACTGCGTTCTACCGGAAATAGCAAAGCAGAGGCCAACCATGTTTGAAGTTTATCAGCTTCTAAGAGCCATTGGAGAGAGCTACAACTTCACCGCCGATGATGATATCTTAATCCCATCTGAATCAGGTGAAGGCGATTTCATTGAAGAGCTCATAGTTGCTCGTTGATCAAGAGGAAGGGTAAGAATTGTGAAACAAACATCTCTAGTCGTAGCAGTCCAAAGATATATATAATGTATAAGTATTGTTTTTATTTTATTTTTGGGTTCTCGTCGTCGATGGTGTGTTGTAATATGATATATTGTTAGATGCACTCTCTTATTACTATGTACTAAGCTTTGGGTGTGTGGTACAGTCACTGTTTTGGTTTTGCCACTACGTCTTTGCTGCCTTATATTTTGCAGCACTAATTTGGTTGAGGAGAATACAGTCATCACGTGGGATATCTTTGAAGACTAACTATGTGCTCGATTTGGACCCACTGACTATGGAGATTTCAACGAAACTCTGTCCGAAATTGGACAAACCACAAATATATTGCAATGACGAATGATTGGGTCAAGAATACCAAATTCAAAATAACTAGACTTAGTCAATTCTTGGTTTTCTTTTTTTTTTGCTTAATTCTCGTCGACAATAATAGAAGAATTAACAAGTGTTCTTACATCACCTTTTCACTTCCAATTTTATAGGAATCCATGATTCCATTTCGTTAGCTCCTTGATGTAAAATTTCTATTTAAGGACACCAAAACAAATATACAAAGCAAAGATTAAATTTTCTACAAAAACTTCTTCTTTTAAAGTTTAATTGAGACCGCATTAGGTTTCCATGCAGCTGAATGAAAACATACATGTACCGATTAACCATGAAGTTTCGTGCACTCGGCTTAGTTCTTCTATTAGCAGTGGAGACTTGCAAAGCTGAAGAGATTACGTGCGAAGAGACCAAGCCATTCACATGTAACCAAACTGATCGTTTCAACAGAAAACATTTCGATGATGACTTCATCTTCGGTGTTGCATCTTCTGCTTACCAGGCATGCAACAGATCACATATTCTCCCAATTTTGACGTAAAAAACAATTCACTAACACTAAATTCCAACGTTGCATGGTTGTTTTGTTTCACTTCAGATAGAAGGTGGAAAAGGCCGTGGCCTTAACGTTTGGGATGGCTTCACTCACCGATATCCAGGTTTGTCGTTTGCATGGTTGATATATAAAGGCTTACATATTTATACGAGAGAAGTGTCGGTACGTTATCTCTCTATACATTCATAGTAATGTCTTTGTACGCTACCAGAGAAAGGAGGACCCGATTTAGGGAATGGAGACAGCACTTGTGGATCATATGAGCACTGGCAGGTTAATACGTGTGGAATTACTGAATTTAGTCACTGAATTTTTATCAACTACGTGTGGAATTTACATGTGATTATTTGTATTACTACAGAAAGATATAGACGTAATGACCGAACTCGGGGTTGACGGCTATAGATTCTCGCTTGCTTGGTCAAGAATCGCTCCAAGTATGTACACATTAATCCATGCATGTATATATGAATATATATTGTTTGTCGTAAAAATAAATCTACGATCTATATGAGCAGGAGGAAAGGTGAAGAGGGGAATCAAACCAAGCAGGTGTTAAGTACTATAACGATCTCATAGATGGCCTCCTAGCAAAGAATATAACTCCTTTTGTTACCCTCTTCCATTGGGACCTTCCTCAAGTTCTGCAAGATGAATATGAAGGTTTCTTGAACCATGAGATCATGTATGTTATCGATGCCATGCTACTTCTTAATAAATATGACAACATATAAAAGATTTGATCTCGCATTAACGAAATGATTCTATAATATGAGCAGAGACGATTTCAAAGATTACGCGAATCTATGTTTCAAGATATTCGGTGATAGGGTTAAGAAGTGGATCACGATCAACCAACTCTATACCGTTCCTACTAGAGGTTATGCAATGGGAACAGATGCACCGGGTCGATGTTCTTATTGGCTTAATAAAGATTGTTACGCCGGAGATTCTGGAAGAACCTTATATCGTTGCACATAACCAGCTTCTTGCTCATGCCAAAGTCGTCCATCTTTACCGGAAAAAATATAAGGTGAGTTCTCTGGTTGAAAAAGATATAATCTGACATCTGATTCTAGATAATTTTATATATATATATGCAATGCTTCCTCACAACAGCCAAAACAAAGAGGACAGATTGGAGTTGTGATGATTACTAGATGGTTTGTTCCATATGATAGCACTCAAGCCAACATAGATGCGACTGAGAGGAACAAAGAATTCTTCTTGGGATGGTATATCTCTCAATATATCCAAAAATAAATAATAGATGTACATTTATAGAAACTTATTAAGGCATGTGTATAAAATAGGTTCATGGAGCCACTAACAAAAGGTAAATACCCTGATATCATGAGAAAACTTGTGGGTCGACGCCTTCCAAAGTTCAATAAGAAAGAAGCCAAACTTGTAAAGGGTTCATATGATTTTCTTGGTATCAACTACTACCAAACTCAGTATGTCTATGCCATTCCCGCAAATCCTCCGAATAGACTCACCGTCCTGAATGACTCGCTCTCAGCATTCTCATGTACATCTATATCTATATTGCTATTTAGTTACAACTTTTCTTTACAAATACTATCTTCTTAATTTGTTTACAATATTTTGTGACCATCCCATTACTTTATCTTTGTGTTTACAGATGAAAATAAAGATGGTCCCATAGGTCCATGGGTATGCATGCATGATCCATCCCTATATTTCATTATTTTTAAGAAAAAGATAACATACATAAATATACTTGGGATTTATCTATGTTTCCCTTTCTCAGTTCAATGCAGATAGTTATTACCATCCAAGAGGAATTTTAAACGTGTTGGAGCACTTCAAAACTAAATACGGAAACCCATTAGTCTATATCACTGAGAACGGTGAGTTACTTATCCTTGTAATTATATTTTTTTTCTCTTTATGCATGTTTAGTTAATTTATTTCTAAATCGGTCCAAGAAATCGACTCATTTGTGTAACTGGTAACGATGGTCTAACTAGGATATAGTAGCCCCGGTGGTGACACACCCGCCCTTGATGTTATAGCTGATTCCAACAGGACTGATTATATATGCAGTCATCTCTGTTTTCTCCGTTAGGCCATCAAGTGAGTGGATTCTACTCGTCTTCCTATCTTCTTCTACTTAATTTTTATATATATGTATATGGATGTATGATCAACAAGAAAATTGTCTCTAATGATTGTTCCTGTTTTTAGGGAGTCTGGTTGCAATGTGAAAGGATACTTTGCTTGGTGTCTTGGGGATAATTATGAATTATGGCCATCAAGATCATTTCATGTCTCCCCTTTCTACTTGCTCCATAGAAAGGACAAAGGAGCGTTCCCTTCATTCGAAGCATAATTCATCTAGTGACTGACGATTTGAGTTATATATTCATCCTTATTGTTCGTTTGGACCTCTTTGTTGATGTTTAACGAGTTATGATATAAGAAAAGGGAGGAAATTATTGCCATGCTTAAGGCCTAGAGCACTGAATCTCGACACTTTTTAATTTATGTTTTAAGTTTTAACCATTCTGTTGTAGACTTTGTTGCGACATAGCCGTCTCCAATAAATTAGTTTGGAGACTCACATTCAGATTCAAACAACCGATGTCTAAACGTTCTGATGAATCCCTATGATCTTAGGCATCATATCTTGATTATCCAATGTCGTAGCTTAGGGCATCCAAGAATGTTGGTCGACCAACACCAATGAATTATGAACCATCGTATCTCCATGTTCTTTACAGTCTCTTTCCCTAAGATTGAATATCTTCTTGTGCTAGGTAAGGCTCCAATACCATTTGTAAGTGTAGAAGAAACACACAATAACATAATTTTAACAAGCTTAATCAACATGCATACGTTCTCAAATTTTATTGAAATTGTTGATTGTAAAATTAGAAAAAAAGACAAAGAAAATAAAGAATGTTTGATGAGAATCAGACAGAGTGCTCTTTAAGCTAACCTTGTAAAAAAAAAAACACTAAAGCAAATGTCAAAAAAA
>Ga0041059_1000956_pt1 | contig 22854 bp, 30 predicted proteins | sample AraColnosormetaG_FD_56232 | JGI IMG/M metagenome (GOLD analysis project Ga0041059, IMG submission 56232) | Arabidopsis roots microbial communities from North Carolina, USA - Col MF nosort | ecosystem: Host-associated > Plants > Roots > Unclassified | place: USA: North Carolina | collected... | reverse complement strand
TTTTTTTTTTTTTTTTTTTTTTTTTTTGTTTTAGTTAGGTGTTTCAACTCTTTCTTTTGCTAAACAAGGTTTTGGTGTTGAGATAGTGAGCAAAAAGCACTCATAATGCGAGCATATATAGAAGCGATAAGATCAGATGTAAACTTTTAAGTTTCATGTTTGATCTTATTGTGATTTGTTATGAGTTTTCTATTAACAAACTACTATTTTACTCCTTTCTATTTAGTGATAGACAATGTTGCACTTTCTTTTGTTTGTTTGGCTTGTAAATTTACCTGTTGTATATTGTACTTGCCTCTCCAACTTGGATTCTCTAATGATGGATGATATATATTAAAAAGGACGCTTTTGGAAAAAAGAAAAAAAAAAAGAGCGAGAACAAAAAAAGATATTTTCTCTCTATTCTCTCTTTTACCTCCTGCATCGTTTGTTTTAGTCACCACCGTTAACATCTACGCCGTCCCAATTTCTTTAGGTTTTAGGACTTCTCCCTCAGATAGTATCCTTTTGGGTGGAGCTTCTACCAGAGATTTAGAAGTTTTATGTCCGGTTAAACAATTAGTGTTTAAGATTCTACACAAGTTTTGTGGGTTTGGATTTCTTCTAGATCGTGACCTTTCATTTTCTCGGGTTGTTATGGAGTTTCAGTTGGATAAAGTTTTACAAGAGATGTTGCTTGAGGAAGAGGAAGATGATATTCCTGTAGTTATATTTGGATATGCCAGCGTTTAGTTCATCAATTTGATATAAGCGGAGTGTGTTGGGACGATTTCTGAATCCAGATAACCAACGAATGTCTAAATAGATTCTAGAGATGCCTCAAATCTAGCGCATGTACAATAGAGTCATGGGTGTTTCTTTGTCACGAGATAGCTTTCAGTTCATCTTCAAAAACGAAAAAGATCTTATCGAGGTGCTTAAGACATGGGTATGGACCCAAGATGATTAGGGTGTTGTTATGGACATGCAGATTGAAGATCCTCCGCCGGACTATCTCAATTTTCTTTTTTCTCTTGATACGACTTCGCATATACCCGTTAATCAGTATACTAGGCCTACAATTTCTTCGGTTGCTTTGTATGTTGGTAAGGTGATTGATTTCACCTTAATGAAGGTGAGGCACAAATTCAGGACTTTGTGAGGATACATGTACTATTTGATGTTCGAAGCGGCTAAGAAATTCTAGAGATATTCAATTGTTGTGTGGGTCAATGGTGAAGTTTGGGATTGATTATGAACGAATTCATAAAAGATGCCTCCACTGTCAACGCATGACGCATGATAAGACTCGTTTCCCTTTCTTACCATTGACGTTAGCACAACCTACTTCTGAGATTAATAAAGGCTATACAACAGATTCAGTTTCAGGGTCCGAATGGTAACAACGTATTTAGTTGTGCGGGAAAAGCGGTTTTATAGTACGATACGGTTCAATTGCGGTACATGCGGGAGAAATAGATTTACGGGACAAGTGCCGTTTTTAAAGAATAAGCGGTACAAAATAATGTTTGATTGGTGAAATAAAGTATTTGCGGTACATTATAAATGTTTGAATGGTAAAAAAGAAACAAAGCAGTACAGATTACATATTAAATATTATTATATCAATAATTATTATAATTATATATTATTATTTGTTTGATGTTAATAAAAAATAGGTCATACAGTTATTAACTTTAAATATTCATATTAATCCAAAATAAAATAAAATATATAATTTTTAACGTACATATTGTTAAATAATAGTTGAATAAGAAAACAATTACATCACTTTTACAAAAATATTATCGACTACTTTGATTTTTCCATAAAATATTTTCAATATTGTCTCTTATTTGCGTCATATGTTCTCCATCTGCTAACTATGCTGCATCCATGTCGCTTACATCATGCTCAAAATCTCGGTTGTTTATATTTGTTTCTGTCATTACATCTACAAAATCTGAATCCAAAAAATTTGAACTTCTCATAAAATTATGTAATCTCATTGTAGCCATTATCACTCTTTTTTGAATGTGAACATTATATCTTGGAAAATCAGAAATAATTCTCCATTTTTTCTTCCAAACTCCAAAAGTTCTCTCGATAACAGAACGTAAAGATGTGTGACATTGGTTGAATAATTCATGTGTATTCCTAGGAGGAGGACCATAATAGAATTGAGACATATGATATCTCACAACGCGGTTTCGGGATGATCTATAAGGAGCCAGAAATTCTTATTTGTTTGGATAGCTAGAATCAACGAGATAATATTTTTTGTACGGAGACAAAGAAAACTCAGAATCACTTTGTGTGCCATTTGCAAAACAGTTGTATCGTGGCATGATCCCGGTGCTCCATTCCAAATATCTGTAAATAACATATTCAAATCGCATATTGCCATAATGTTTAATGATGCATTATCATGTCCATTCCAATACATTCCTTGTAACTCAGGCTTTACTTTTACACATAAAAAAGGATACTTTTTGTTAATTTACATCTCTAAAATTATAGAATCAATTAGATTTTTATACCAAAATTTTAAAAGATATTTTGATGAGTAAAAAATTTATATGTACTTACAAAGTCTTGTTCTCTTCACCATACGTCAGATGCAAATATCATTGATGTCTCAGGATCAACAGTGATGCCAATTTTATGCGTAAGAAACTTCCATCTCTTGTAACTTTTTTTGAATTCATCAAGGTTGCTTTTGAAGAAAACATAAGTTTTATTTTTGTCGAACGCTTGATTAAACTTTTCAACCATATACTCTACCGATAGAAGTAAGATGCTTAAGAATATAATTATTCATGGCAATTGCTTCGTCGAACAATTGTATTAATATTTTTTCTTGAATGTATGACCATTTGTACTTGTCTTTATTCTACAAATTTAGTGAATACAATGTAATTTATTATGTCAAATTTTAATAAATATTTTTCTTTACAAAAAATAGAAGTAAAAGTAAATTTACCCGCACTGTTGTTTCGGAGGGAGGAGCTGAAACTTCAGGATGAGTTGAACCGATTCTTGTGGAAGGATTTGTGTTCCGTCGACGATTAGATTACATATCTAAAATCATTTAAATCGAAATAATTTTCTTGAAACAAATTTGATAAGCTATTAACATTTATTTTTTGTTTTATTAATAAATTCAAGTATATGTATTCAAGTACAAAATATATTTAATATATATAAACGTATTTTATATAAAATAACTAAGAAATGATATGAAACATTACAAAATTGAAATTGCTTACGTAATTAACGGACATGTATAATTTAGACAAACCAAGTTAAGTGGATTACAAATCAGCGAATAATATTAATTTAACTAACACATGCAAACTCCACGATTTATATTTGTCTTAACAATTGCTATGATAATTAACATTCTTTCTTTCTAAATTAAGTAAATACATAACCTATTATTATAATAAAATTTGAATTTAAAACCATAAATTTATAGATATGGAATCAAATAATTTCTTTTCAATTATTAGAAACTTAAAAATAAAGATATATATATCTAATAGAGATGATGAAATATAAGATTCTACAAAGATATAATATAATTATTAAATAATAGCTATAAGTATAGATTAATTAAACTAGTAATACATGAATGTTCTAATTAATTATTACTATATAAATAAATTAACAAGAGAGAGAATCATGGTGGTGGCGTTAATTTAGTCTAAATAGAAGGAAATTAATGAGATATCTTGAAGTAATTACCTTAAATGTAGAATTAGTTATTGAGGATTGAAGATAGTTTAGGAAAAATAAGTTTTTGCTTTCTTATACAGAAGAGAGAAATGTGTGTATAAATAGGAAAACTCTTATATTAAAAAATAAAAAAAAATAAAGAAAGAATATATTTATTACTCATTGGCGCTTTTGTATTGGACCACAAGTAAAAGCATGGGTCTGATTTTGAAACGCGTTCCACTCCATTATCTGTCTAACAATTTGCGTTTTTTTCATTTTTTTCCGAAAAACGTTAAATATTATTTAATTGTCTTGATTGATGTTAAAGTGCGTTTTTCAAAAAAAAAATCAATTCCGCCAATTTAATGTTACCAATCAAGACCTCAGCTAAAGCAGTGGACTCTCATATATCAGTTTCTCCATCAAATGGGCAACCTCCAGTAAAGCATTTTGATGATGCCATCAAAGAAAATTTGGTTTCTACATGTGTGTCTGCATCAGTTAAACTCCTTGTTAAACTATAAATTCACTACTAAGGGGTGTAGGATCTTTGAAACGATAATTGCCCTTGGCTTGATCTGCAGATTAATTGGGAACAGCTTGTCCTGTGGGAAGGTTGTTAAAGGGTGAGGTCTTTGGTTCGAGGAACGCCAAGCGCACCAATAACCTACCTGGTGGATTTGGTGGCCCAAGGAGAGAGGTTAGGGTCGATGCGCTGCAGCGCCAACAGGATGCCACGTGGCAGAGTAACAACCCGTCCCGTGGGACCCGCCCACGTGGCCACACTCTGCCACGTGGCATCCTGTTGGCGGGTCCCACGGGACAGGTTGTTACAGAATGTCTCTTGATTGTTTTAGATCAATATGTGACATAATGGAAACAAGTTATGGATTACAACCTACATTGAATGTTAGCATTGAAGAGTGTGTTGCCATGTTTTTACGGATATGTGGATACAATGAAGGTCAAAGAGATGTTGGGTTGCGATTTTTTGAAGGCCTTAGAGTGACAAAGTTACTTGCTTGTGATTGTATCAAGACGCCAACAACACAAGAACTACGTCGAATTCATGAAAAAGTACAAATGGATCGAAGATATTGGTCATATTTTAGTGATTTGTTGGAGCTATAGATGGAGTTCATGTGTGTTAAGGTGAAGCCTAAACTACAAGGAATGTATTGGAATTGACACGATAGAACATCATTTAATATCATGGCCGTATGTGATATAAATATGTTGTTTTCATATGTTTGAAATAGAGCACATGGATCGTGTCACGATACAGTAGTTCTAACGATGGTACAAGATAATGATTATGAATTTCCTTTGCCTCCTAGACACAAGTATTATGTAGTTGATTTTGGGTATCCAAATAAACAAGGCTTTTTGGCACCTTATAGATCTTCGCGGAACAGAGTTGTTAAGTATCACATGTCACAGTTCTACAATGTTCCTTCTCTTAGGAATAAACAAGAGTTGTTTAATCGATGTCATGCATGAAAAATCAATTGAAAGGACAATTGGAGTTTGAAAGAAAAAATGGAGGATTCTTTGTGAATTTCCCAGATATGATATTGATGTTCAAAAAAGAGTGGTAACAATTACAATGGGACTATATAATTTTATCAGGATTTCGAATTATTTTGACGAGAATTTTGATGAAGGAATGAGAAATACAAATATCAACAACGTAAATTCTGAGAATGATCTAGATGACATGGAGAGAGGTGGTATACCTGATGAAAATTATATGGCAAATATAAGAAAAAATATTGTTGATATGTTATGGGCAACTCAAAATACACTTTTCGTTAAATATTGCACGCGGTATCCTTGGTTTACTCAATCATCAAATTTGAATTTGGTATATATTACGAATCTACTATATTTTTTTTGTCAGTAAATATGTAGTTGTATATCATATCTTAATGGTATCATTTAAATATATTTAGTCTCCTCAGCTTGTATTTTGTTTACTATATGTAGTCTCCTCAGTAATATATTGATATGTACTTTTGTGTACGTAATTGTATATTTAGTATATGTAGTTGTACACATTGTATTTGTACAGTTTCGTGTATTTTATTAACATGTAAATTAATTATAAAATTTGACAATTTAATACTTGAAAAATACCTTTGTTCAAACTCATGATTATAAAAGAAAACAAAGAAGAATATAAATAGACTACATACTTTTTCACTGGTATTAAAAATAGGAAGCATTAAAAAAATGACGAAACAAAAGTCTTATAACAATTATTCCAACCTGCAACTACAAAAATGTTTAAATTAGCATGTTATAAAATTTTGTAGAATGGTTTTATTTTAGAAGAATTAAACTAAATAATTCATACCTGTAGAATTAATCTACTAAAGGTTTTGAAATATTTGTTTGAAAACATCATTTGCTGTTTTTTTCTTCTGTTTTTCTTTACTGTCTCTAATAAGAACCTTCACCCCTCCCATTGATTTCACTCTAGACATAGCGACATATCACTGTCCATGTGAGAAAACAGGCTTCAGCAAATATATGCCAACATTGGGTAATGACTGGCCTTGGCTTTTATTGATTATCATAGCAAATGCAACGGATAAAGAAAACTGTCTCCGTTGCATTGTAAAGGGCAATCTACTATCCGAAGGAGTTAGGGGCATCCTCGGAATAAGAACCAGTTTACCAACTCTAGTACCTGTTAATAGACGTCCTTGCACTAGTTTATCTCCAAGTCTGACAATCTGAAGTCTTGTACCATTCATCAAACCTCCATACGGATCAAGATTACGCAACAACATAACTAGGCAACCAACTTTTAACCGAAGTAGATGGTTAGGTAATCCAGAAAGCTTGATTTTATTGAGAAAATCAGGCATATATATACAGGGTTCTTATCTGCACGTGTGTCAGAAGGATCAATAGAATCAGAACTTTGATAAATCCTTTCTTCACCTGAAAAGAATAGTAGTTCATTGTCATATACACTTATTGGTAAGAGCTGATAAAGTTATATGTATGTTTTTGAGTAATAAAAAAAAGGGCATTCACTAACCTGTTAGTTTGGAAAGCATATGATCGTTAATTGAGTTAACATCTTCATTGATGGGACACAAAATAGCTCTACCTTGGGAAACCGTAGGAGATTTCTCTTGAGGAAAGGTTGTACCATAGACTGCTCTAATGATCGATTCTATAGGGTTGTCTCCTTCAGGAATAAGAATATCATCTGATATTTGTATCCGAGTTACTCCATCGTTAGCTCATTTAGTTTTCCCTCGCCGACTGCAAGGATCCATTTGGAAAATTCCTCAATCTCGCGTGCCTCATTTACGTATATATCTTGGAGATGTCTCATGTTCTTCGTCAACTTCAAAACTTTGCAATGCTGCCAAAGATAAGACGAAACTCCTTATCTTTCCCATTCCACGTATAGAAATTAGGTATTTGTTCATATAAAAATTTTGCTGCTTCAGGATCACGCTTATTAAGCTCCAACCATGCCATAAACTGTGTGTCATCATGTTCACTTTATACAAAACAGATTCAGTAGTCTCACCGTCCTTGACATAAAAACAGGCTGCTAGGCCTTTCTCATTGAACATAAGTTTAGTTACTGATGTTTGTCGGTAATCTATAGAATAGCCTTTAATCGTCCCCATCGCTTCACATGCAGATACGTATCGGTAAAACGATTTTTTGAGTTATTTTTCATTAAGTGTCATCTTAAAAATAGTCTCCTAAGTATGTTTACCATAAACTGAAATAAAATAATGAAAAATACCTGCAATCATAATAATCATGAACTTGATTTCGTTCTTGTGGATCTTTATTTGTTTCTCCTACATTGTTTTGCTCGGTGACATCTTCTTTTCGATGAGGCTTGATAGAGACGGTTACACGATCAAGGTCCTTGTTAACATACTTGAATAAGTATTTAACAAAGACGGATTGGTTACACCACTCTACATTGATGTGAGCCCTGTATTTTCGTAAGAAGACATCGTTGTATGGAATAACATACCAATTGTCGTATTGAAACTTATTCTTCTCGATGAAACGACCAGTATCTATGCGTCTATATATTTGATAACCTTCATTGTCAAGAGACGTGTTCTCAACATGGTTCTTTGGATAAAACTTGGAACATTTATCATTTTCCATGCATAGCGAATTAGGATTAACCAATCTGCATGGTCCATGAATCACACATTCCGACACAATTTGATATAACTCTGGATCTTTTGATTAATCTGGAATTTCGGCAAAAATAATCTTGTCAACATCATCAACTGTAGGAAACTTGTATCTAGGATCCATCCAAACGATGATGTGAGCATGTGGAAGACCTCTTTTTTGAAATTCTACTGTACACATAGCTGTTTCAACATAACAAGTATGAGTTAATGTCACTTGTAAATGAAAATACATGAAATATATGATTTCAAAATATGAAATCATTTAGTACCTATTTTGGTTTTTCCAAAGACATGATTCTTTGTTAGATCATCCATCAAGTTGTCGAATTTCATTTTATAAATCCTGCGAATGATATCAGGCATGTCCTCAGAATTCAAATTCCGCTCTTTAACAAATCTTGTGATCTCTGGCCATTTAGGATTACATGTGAAGGTAATAAACAGGTCAGGAAAGCCAAAATGTTTACAGGTCGTCATTGCATCTAAGTAGTTATGCTACATATAAGCTGGACCACCGGTGAAGGATGAAGGAATGATATAACTTTTTCCTTTATTAGAAAGATCATTATCTTTAGCATCAAAAGCATCTTGAACTGCCTTCTTGCTAGTACTGCGCAACTTCGTTTAATTGTTTTAATATACTTTAGCCGATTAGACTCTATCATAGTAAAAACATCAACCATGAATTGTTGAAGTAAACGCTTTGAGCGAAAGAGGATGTGCTTCTCATCTTTTCTCTCTTGTAAACGGTAGTCAAACCACTTCCTCGTACTAACATCTTCCTGCTTCTTCTTTCCTTTTGTTGTTTTGGTAGGAGTTTTTTTTATTCCAAGCCTATATCTATCCTCTCCTTTGGGAAATAACAATGAATACTGAAGTGCTAGATATGAAACGTGACAGTCATGTATTCTCCTTAACTTACGAGACTTTATCTGTAGGATTATATCTCTTTTATCTAGATTCTCGTCGAAATCTCCAGGTATCAATGCAACAACTTCAGCTACGGATGGAAGGTTATACACTCTGCATCTTTCTGGCGATTAGATATAATCTTCATATGAAAATTTTCCTCTTCTTTCTCTATATTGAATCTATTACGGGCAATCCTAAATGCACCAACATGAGGGTTTATCTTTTCCAACATTTCTAGCAAAGCTGTAACTGTTTCTTTCTTGAACTTTTCTTTGCCCCCTTCGTTCCCACCATTATTACCTTTGTTGCAATTTTGGATAATTACAAAAGACATATAATAAACAATATGTATTGGTGATACACAAAATATAAATTGTTTCATAAAGTTCAAGTTATTAACACTTACTTCATAACTTCAATTTGATTATCAACTTCATTCTCAGTGTCCATGATATAAAGCTGTTGGAATTTTGCATAATCGTCAGCCTTTGGTTTCAACGCACCTATCAAGTGATAGTTTTCTCCTTGTAGAGCAAACATAGATGGACCACGTCTCTTTTTTACTGAGCGATATACCTTGCCACCAATAGATGTGACTGAAAACAACATGTTGTATGGTCTGATATTTGCTCTAAAAGTTTTAGCATCTTCATGGTAGCTTGTAAGCAATCACCACATATATTCAGGTAATTTTTTTAGCATAGGTAGAACAATCTGTCTTTGCATACAACATCCTGTAAAAACCGGATTGCTACTCCTCCTTCTTCTATTTAGTCTTTTATCGTACCAGAAAGTTGCACCACAATGCACACATGTGTGATCCGCATCACCTTCATCATTGTAACGCCCGTGAACCGGAAAATCTGTTAGGATTTGTGTTTAAATTGCCCGGTTTAATCGGTTGGGTTAATAGAAATCTTAGAGTATGCCTATAAAAGAAGGAAACTCGAAATTAGGGCTTTGCTTAGCCACTTTTCGTTCTGTAAAGAAGAAAAAGAGAGAGACGGAGAAGGACCAGAATCGTTAGAGTTTGGGAGGAAACAGTTTCGACATATCAAATCGTTGTCAAAGATAACGAAATTTGGTAGCGTTATTCCCAAGTCTTTCATTGTCATTCTAAATTTTACATAAGTGGATTTGGATTTAAACTCGCTGAGTTATTTTCAGTTTCGTGAGACACGTTTTCTCAGACGCGAGTTAGGACCAGTGGAGATTGTAACTGAGATCTTGGTCTTGTCTGGTTTCCGATCCGCACGAGATGTCGTGGGAAACTTCGTGACGTCTTAGGCTAGCTTTTCACCGGAGGGATTTGATAGTTAACGGTTGGTTTTTAGTTTAGGTTTTCGTCTTTGAGACTGTTTGTTTTTGATTTTTATGTCCAGTTTGCTTTTGGTTGTGTGGCTTGTTGTAGGACGTTTCTGGACTGTTTCAGACGTAAGAAGAGTCTCTCCTAGTTATAGTTGTTGTTAGAATCAGCTTGTTATGGTGAGTGCGTGACCATGAGCTTATCTGAGCGATTGGTTTGTATGACTTGTTTTGTGTGATGATATGTAGGTGTGGTGAATGTGTTTTTGGGTGAACGGTTCAATGACTGGTTTGTTATGTTTTATTTATGGTTATACCCTTTATTTACTTGTGTGTATAGCTCGTAGATGGGAGGATCGCCTCACTAAGTATTTATGATAATACTCACGCATCTCATTTGTATTGTTGATGCAGGTAAAGGCAAAGTGTGATTGTGGATTGTGGCAAGGAAGAGAGGATGATCTAGACACTCGTTGTGATGTGATCGTTGTCGTGTTTTATGTTACCTGAATCGAACAAAATCAATACCAAAGTTATTCGATAAAATGTTAAATAGGTTTTTCCTTCGTTTTAATCTATATAAAGTTTATTTAAAATTATTACCTCTAGTTGATGAACTGGCTGCCACTTTTTTTGAAGCTGCAGCAGCAAACTCTTTGTTTAAATTCCTTCTTAACAAATCTTTCATGTCGAAATTATATTGTGGTTCAGCAACCTGATTGCTCGGTGAATCTTTGTCCGACTCATAATCTTCTTGACTAGTACAGTCAAATATATGATCGTCGCATTCCTCTAACATATCTGTAAATAGAAGATGACATGAAAGTAGCACAACTTAAACAATTTAAAACTGATTATATAAGGGTAGCATCTAAATAATTATGATTAACATTATAGCACTATCAGAATATATTGGTTTAGAATGATCACTTTCTTCATCATTGAGGGTAATGACACGTACAATACTTGTAGAATTCTCCTTCGATTGTAATTTTGTTGAATGTGGGACTCCTTACAATCACCAAATCAAAATTTTAAATTTTTTTAAGGAAGTAATTATATAATTTCAAACTATATATCAAAATTAGACAAACCTACTAAAACATAATATAAATAGCTAATCTCCAAATATAAATCAAACTTTGCACATTTAATACTTCTTTCTTCTTATTCGACGTTAATCTAATGGTGGAGACGTTGGATCCACTCATAGTACTTCTCGATATATTTGTTATATCCAATAAGACGTTTCCAAAGTCATACGTTTAGGGTAGTTTGATTAGGAGTTAAGAAGTCTGGTGATCCTACTGAAAAAACAACAAACAAATTAATAAAGATAATTAAAATTACTATATAAGATTAACTAATATATATTGTAACAAAACAAAATTTTATAACCTGATGCGTTTGATCTTTCTCTGGCCATTCTTAGAACAACAGACAACCTTCGAATAGGTGTTTTGTTAACAATTTCAGAATTCTTGGTTGCTTTATCATTGGTCTTCTCTCGAAGTGATGATAATATCCTTTTAGTATTGGATAAATTTCCAGCAATAGAAATTATTAATATCAAAACAAAAACATATAAAAAATATTATTTTTACATTTAAAATTTGTATGATAATATTACATATTCAATAATATATAAGTTAGTAACCTGATTTCCTATTTTTTGCGGCATCTCTTGGATGAGTTGGACAAAATACTTTTGAGCTATTGGATCCATTGACTTATATTTCCTCTTGTGTTTGGTGTATTATAATTTATTCTGTGTCCTTATAAAACAATAATATATGAATGAAAATAAAGTCGAAATACGTAATGATGAGGATATATGAGCATACTACCTGTAAGAATTGATTTCATCGAATTAATGGGTGTAATGGGTGAGGAACTCCCATTATTATTTTCCGAATAAAAGGGTAAGGACACGGGAGTATGAGGAGTCTGACTTCTTTTTGTAAGGTCGACATTTGTAATGTCACTAAGCACTTTACCAAAAACATAACTGACGGTAACCAAATTTTTTGATCCAATTGTTTGATTTTTTAGAGAAAAGTTGGTTTCATGGAACAACATTTTCATCATTTTGAGATTTGAAGACTTTTTGTTGTTGATCAACATCATTTTCATCATTTTCCTTTTTTTCTTCATTTTGTAAACGACGAACATAAACAAAGAATATAAATTTGGTTTTAGTAGAAAGTCGAAATATTTCAGAAACAGAAAATATGATAAACATAACAATGCAAATAATTAGGAAACAATATGTATTGAAATAACACAAAATCTATAATATAATACTATTATGGCGTAACATACGAAATTTATAAACTAATTTAGTTTATATTTTATTATTGTGCAAATGTTAACACAAATTATGGAATGCTTGATTAGGAAACTCCTCGTTGAAACCATGGTTGTTTCCAACTTAGAAGATTCTCATACGTTTTAAAGGCATCTTTCATTGGATAAATATTTTAATAAAATCTAAGTTTTGCAGATTTGTTTCCATTTTTTAATCCATGCATATCTAACATATATTTTAGTTAAATTTGAAATCAAAAGTTCCAGTTTAAATACATTGTGTTACAATCATCTAAATATCTAAAAATTTTAAATCAAAATTGTAAATAAGAATAACAATCTCAAAACTTTGAAATTTTTATCTAACCTTAAGGAACTATAGTGATTTAGCAAGCATTAAATATAACAAAACATAATTAAAGTTAATATTTTACAAAATTCATGCATAGGAAATGAAATCAAAACATAAACAAAGTCTTAACAGTACAAATTATAAGCATAATATAGTAGATTTATAAAGTAAGATAGAAAGCATTCTGGTCTTTATGTCTTCAATTCTCATCAACAATTTCATCTAGCTCAGCTGGTTGCATCCGTTCAAGGAATTGAGTCTTGAAAAAGTAGGAAAACAAAAAAAGAAATAAATAGTCCAGACTAAAATTTTATATAACACACTTATCAGTAAAGGAACAATGAAAATATAAACGTTCTTACGTGATGCGAGTCATGTTAATCTCTGGGTAAGTTTGATTGAATACAATTCTTGAAGCACCATTATGTGAGATTAGACATTGACGACCTAAAATAATTATGTTTTTATTATATGCATTAGCTCGATAAATTAAAGATACGATGAGAAGAGTGTTAATATTTACCTTCGTGATCAGAAATCTTCCAAAATCGAAACACACAGGTTGTAGGATTCATACCGAAGGTCCACTCATAATCAAGATCTAGACCAAGATCCCTCCATAAACCCATAAACAAATCACAAGTATATCCATTTGCAACACATGTCAGAGATTTTTCCCTAATAAGAACATCAAAATTATTCCTCTCAATCATCTAAGTTCTATAAATTAAGACACCTATAAAGATAACAATATTTACTATGTTTTAATATAAACATATATAACCATATAGATGCGGAACTATATAGTCGGAAATATTAACCAAATATTTTTAAGCTCAAACTCGAGAAATTGAGAAAGTCAAGGATTTTCGAAATTTTGAGGAACATAATCGGGTCTTGTTATATTTTCAACTCTCACGACAACACCACAAGCATATACACAAAAAAAATCGAAAACATGAAAGCTTTACATTTACAAATAAATAGAATAAATATTTTTAAAAAAATAAAAATAAGAAGGTTACCATGAGCAATTGTAGAACTAACCGTCTTTTGTCGATCATGGAGAAGGAAGCAAATCGAAAAAAGTTATTTGGAACCAATCTACCCACATGAGATATTTTGGTGTTCTAAAAAAACTTGATCTTGAACTTATTGTCGGTAAAGGGAGGAGATCCGACGGATGCTTTGATGACATGAATGTATTCCATAAAAAACCAACTTCCTTCTTCGAGAACTCTAGGGATGTTATGTTCATAGACGTAAGAAGGAGCAATAGCATCAATCATTGTCCCCTAAAAAAAAGGTTTAAATCATGCAATATTAATAGATTAGATTCAATGAATACTCTAAGTTTAGACTTACAATCTCGTAGCACAAGATCATGCGGTATGTCTTCCATCCCTCATGAGGCAGTGAAGGCAAAAAACTTAGTATCTTAAGTCTTAACAAACACCTTCCACTCTTTGTTTTTTGGCGAAATTTGAGAGAGGTATGAGATTCATTTGTAGTAACCACCTCTATCATCTCTCGACATGTTTTTTTTTTTTTACGGTTAATGGGTTCAAAGAAAGATGAAGAAGGTGAGTATAATGGATATAAAGAAGAGATGAGGTTACCTTTTTTCCGTTAATGGGTTAGGACATGTGTACGTATATAATTTTAAATATTTAGTGTATATAACTTTTACCAAAAAGAATTAAAAATTATTACAAAAATTATATGCCATACAAATCTTGTCAATCGAATTTGGAATCTCAATAAGAAGTTATAGTGCTTTTTATGGTTACTTGCAAAAATTAATGAATTTTGTAAGAAACAAAATGTGACATATGTTGTCATATCTCTTGGATGAGTTGTCAAATCTAGTTAACATAAAAGTTTAACTTAATGTGAGTATCTACTTAATTTGGTATAGAAGGAACACATATGCATCTAGATTTATTGGAATAACTCACAAAAATGTGTAATATTTACATTACATTTTTTATCGTCATACAACACATCATTTAGTATACTATTATTTGTTTTAATATTACTTATATTATTTTAAAATTGTAGATATGGCATCATTCCGTATATGCCAATTGCGATCACAAGGTGTACATAATCTAAATTATGAAGAGAGAATTGAATTATGAAATTTGGAAAATGAGCAAATTGAACAGTTAATAATTCAACCGTCATTGAGTTGCTACAATCGAACTTTTGAAAGAGGACCAATTCAAACAGATGGCGGGATGGGATGGAAAAATACTTGGCGTCGAATACAAGAAGATAAGGCTGCTTATCTTCAATTACTACGAATGTCTCTGGATTGTTTTAGATCATTATGTGACATAATGGAAACAAGTTATGGATTAATTCCTACAATGAATGTTAGTATTGAAGAGAGTGTTGCCATGTTTTTACGGATATGTGGACACAATGAAGTTCAAAGAGATGTTGGGTTACGATTTGGACGAACGCAAGAAACAGTGAATCAGAAATTTTTTGAAGTCCTTAGAGCGACATAGATACTTGCTTGTGATTATATCAAAACGCCAACAACACAAGAACTACGTCGAATTCCTGAATAACTATAAATGGATCAACAATATTGGTCATATTTTAGTGGATTTGTTGGAGGTATAAATGGAGTTCATGTATGTGTTAAGGTGAAGCATTAACTACAAGGAATGTATTGGAATCGACACGATAGAACATCGTTTAATATCAAGGCCATATGTGATATAAATATGTTGTTTACATATGTTTGGAATGGAGCACTTGGATCGTGCCACGATACAGTAGTTCTAACGATGGCACAAGATAATGATTCTGAATTTCCTTTGCCTCCTAGAGATAAGTATTATGTAGTTGATTCTGGGTATCCAAATAAACAAGGCTTTTTGGCATCTTATCGATCTTCGCGGAACAGAGTTTTCGGTATCACATGTCACAGCTCTACAATGGTCCTCCTCTTAGAAATAAACATGAGTTGTTTAATCGATGTCATGCATCTTTACGTTCTGTTATTGAAAGGAAAATTGGAGTTTGGAAGAAAAAATGGAGGATTCTTTATGAATTTTCTAGATATGATATTGATGTCCAAAAAACAGTGGTAACGACTACAATGTGACTACATAACTTTATCAGAATGTCGAATTATTTTGACGAGAATTTTGTTGAAGTAATAGGAGATACAAATATCAACAACATAAATTCTGAGAATGATCTAGATGACCGAAGAGAAGTGGTATACCTGATGGAAATCATATGGCAAAATATAAGAGAAAATATTGCTGATATGTTATGGGCAAATCAAATTATTATTATTTTATTTATTAATTTAATAATTTAATCTGCATATATTGAACTGCTTTTACCATTCGAACTCATATTTAAACTACTTGATTTGCATGATATGCATTTGTCATGCATGATCTACATATTCTGCAAGATCTACATGATCTGCAACGCTTGAACTGCTTTTACCATTTGAAGCCTAAGTTTACCCTCACAAAGATTCTCTTTACTTCTTGTCATTAAATGAACTGTTTGTATCTTCACGAGATTGTCGTTATAGAAAGAAAACCTCATCCTTCCCCATTGTTAGGGATGTCAAAATGGCTAACCCAACTCAACTCAACTCATAATCAAATGAGTTTAATGTTAAATGAGTTATGGGTTGACCCATCTCATTTTGTTGGGTCAACCCATAACTCATTTCATTTGATGGGTTAAGTTGTTACCCATTTAAATAATAATTTAATTAATAATTATTATAAAATAATAATAAATAATTATTATCATCATTAATTCATTATCATCAATCTTTGGATATTTACCGATTCACATTTTTTTACGGATTTATATTTTTGACGAAAAAATTATGGGTTTACGTTTTTATTGCGGGAAGCTCACGGGTTTACGTCTTTTTGCAGGAAACTCCCGGGTTTACGTTTTTGGCGGAAAAATTACGGCTTTACGTTTTTTTGGCGGGAAAATCACGGATTTACGTTTTTGGCGGAAAAATTACGGATTTACATTTTTGGCAGATAAATTACGGATTTACAATGATATCAACAAACAAAGTAAAGTAAACCCACAAACAAGTGATTGCAAAAAGTATAGGGATACAAAGAGAAACAACGAGAGAGATACGGTGCGAAAGTGAGAAAACGCGCAAGAGAGAGAGAGGGGATTTGAAACAAACCTGCTACACTCCGACGATAGATCCGACGAGATCTCCGGCGACGAGATCCGACGAAGAGAATCGGCAACGACGAGATCACACTGACCTCGACGGTGACGAAGGAATCTATATTTTCTCAATTTTGTGTCGAGGAGAGTCTGAGGAACACATGTGGTTTTCTCAATATTGGTTTAGATGTGTTGGTTAAACTTAAATCAACATTGGTTTAGAGATTTTAATTGGTTTAATTCAAATTACCAAAACTTGATGGGTTAATTGTGTAAACCATTAAAACCATTAACCATTACAAATCAACTCATTTTATTCATCAAACCAATTGACCCACTAACTCATTTGATTCATCAACTCATTTGAGTCAAAATTTTCAACTTATTAAGGTTCATAAGTTTAGTTGAGTTGAGTTGACGCAAAAATCTTGACCCATTTTGACATCCCTACCCATTGCTTTAATAAAGAAAAGTACTTTCAGTTTTATTAGTAAATAATGATTCTTTTATATTAGAAAATTCATTTTCTATAACGGATGAAGAGCAAATTATATAATTATTTATGTTTTATAAAACAAATCATTATTAACACGAATCGAATCTAGAACTTCTAAACTTTTATGTTTTTGGTAGTTTAACCTCTAGACTAATTCGTTAGTATAAAAATACTCAAAAATTAGTACAGGTTTACTTAAATAGATAATATTGTGAAATTTAATTAAAAATAATAATTTGTTGTTAAATGATAAGAAGTTATAATATATAAATATATTATATATATATATGAGTACATCTCTAATATAAGATTCTCAGTTTTTAATTTTAATAAAAAAAATATTGCTAACTATACAAAGTATAAGAGAATATATGGTCATACATACAAAATATACTGTTGTATTCTCAGCTACACAAAGTATATGTATTGCATAGCTACATATATGAACTATACTATGTTATATGGTTAACACCAGAAACATACAATTTTGGTACACCGATTGGTTGACTTCGGCGTTAATATATGTGAATATGCAATACATCTACTTTGTTTAACCGAAAATACAATAGTATAGTTGGCATGTGTGACCATGTGTTTTTCTATACTTATTTGTTTTCTTTTTTAGTATCTATAGTTTTATCTCACCTAATACACACTTGTATATGTGTTTATTACGTAATTATTTAATAAAATTTTATCATAATTTCTTTGTAATTTGTAGATGTTTATAAATTAATTTAGCAGGCAAATATGATAAAATAATTGATGTATTTCGTATTTATGATAATTTCATTTAAATATAATATTTGTGACTATAGTGTTAGATCATTATTATGTTTTTAAGAATATAAAATTTAATCAAAAAAAAAAATGTTTTACATTAAATGCTTCATAATATAAAAGATCTGAAACCATTTTTGAATGTCCTCATATAGCATTCATTTGAATGTCAGAGACTATTTTCTTATAGTTAATATTTGTATATATTTTTAAAATTCAACTTTCACATGGTCCAAAGCAATATTTTATGTACCATATGCGTTTTTATATATCTGTCGTTATATGTTTGTCTTCTACGAGTTAGGTCAAGTAGACATGGTCGTTTCATTTTCGTCAACTTTCTACAAAACCCACTATCAGCATCACACTAGATTGGCCAACTCCACCAATGTAAGATTTAAATATATGTTACAACATGGATCCACTAAAGTACTCGAAAACGTCAAAAACATTAGGAGCAAAAGCCAAAAAGCAAATCAATGATTTGGTTGACAATAATCTTTCTGACGCATGAAGCTTTCCTTCTTCTCTTTTAAGATTTGGATTTTGTATCAAACCTATGATGCATTATCTTATCACTTGTCACCAATCCTTTCTTTGATTTTACACCTACCCAATCATATACATGTATAGATGTGCATGTGCAACTTTAATAATGACGTGTGCCGTATGGTGATTCAGTTGTATTAAGAAAATGAGACTAACCAAGTTGGGTTGTCCGATTATTATGACATTTTTTATGCTTAGAAAGATTTATATTTAATTATTTTATTTTTTCATCGTCCACTTTGATAGTGTATAACTTCGGTTCCACATCCACTATACTATAGAATGTAAATATGATGCCAAATACAAAATTATTGAGCAATTATATATATATATATATATATATATTCTAATATCCGGTTTGTAATTTTGTTTTTAGAGTTTTCAAAAAATTAGTTTTTTAGGCAAAACATTTTTTATAGTTACTTGAAAGAGACATTTTCTATGATTTTTTATATTCCCTAACAAACTATGAATTCACCAACCACACATAGATGTTATTTTGTATGTGTGTTATGTTTTAACCGGACATATGCAGAAATTATATAAAAGAGATATTAATGTACAAATAAGCTATATATGTTTATTGTCTTCCTCTGATCCAACTGAGAAACTCTAATTTGGAAGTTCAAGTAAATCTTTAACAACAGTATGCCCACTCACGAGCAAACAACAAGTGAATAACGATTATGTATTTGTTAAACTTTTTATAATATACAAGTATGATGTTAAAAAATAGATAAATGTGTGAAGGGCCCATTGAAATGTGTTATATAATTTAGTTTAGTCGAAGCCACGCCTATTATCGTAATCATTATAATTTGACTTCCGTGCTATGTGACAAATGACAAATTCCTAAGCCACTACAAACTGATTTTTGAGTTATTTTCGTTATAATGATATAGAATTCTGCCCAAATTGTTTCTTATATTTTTAACTTTTAGAGGTAAAACATAGGTATGAAATGTATTTGTATGGGCTTCATACCCGGAAATGATAAAAGTCCAGGCCACGAAGGGGAGATGGAGTGTACAATTTGGTATTCTTTTTATTTACCTATAATTTTATTCTTAGCATTGCTATATATATCTACATAGAAATATTAACCGAAATCGAATTGTAAACGTAACTTCACATTCATCATCCATCCCTAATACCAACCCATCCGATAATAATTCCACAAGAGTTATTCAGATTTTCTATTTTCAGTATATTTAAATAAATAATAATTGGGATGTGTTTTTAATCAAATGGTTAAGTCCACTTAATTCTGCTATCTTTTCACCGGAGCTTGATTTCACCAAATCGTGTTACCCCATGTAATAGGGATTGACCTTAGATTTATCGATTCAAATATGTCAAATTTGTCTTTTAAAATAATCATATAATATATAAAAATGAATTTTGAATCAACAAAACCTCTCAATTATCTGCAATCTATTTTCATCACTTAGTTAAATTATTAACAGAAACGCTTCAAGTAAGGAATTTGATTTAAAACTCCTCAAGTATCGAGTATTCCATTATAAACTCATCAATTTAATTATTAATAAAAAATACATCAAGTATATAGGCATGGCCACGGTTACGGTTTATTAACCACCGGTTACGGTTACAAATTTTCTTTAACCTTAACCTTAACCTCTGAATACACGGTTAAAACGGTTACGGTTAAAACGGTTACGATTAAAACGGTTACGGTTAAAACGGTTACGGTTAAAACGGTTATGGTTAAATACGGTTACAGTTAAATACGGTTATGGTTAAATATAGTTACGGTTATTTGATAATTATAATACAATTAATATATGAAGCAAAATCGAATATTTTCTTAAATAATTTTCTTTTTAAAAGAATAATTATATAAACTAGTTTTTTACAGTAAATAAATAAACGATGAAATGATTAAAGTACTATTTAAGTGAAATAATTATGTAATTAGGAAAATGAAGTAACCAAAAAATTCATATTTATTAATTATAACAATGTTTATTAAGCTAACTAAAACAAATAATAAAAAATAAACTTTAATAATTCTCGTTGATGATACATCACTATCAATATCTTCTAATTCTTCTTCATTCTCTCGAAGGAATTTTTGATGTCTATATCCGGCTCTGGTCCAATCGTCAAGACATGCTTGAGCTTCAAGAGAATCTGGACTCATTCTTGATCGAGTTTCATCTAGTATTTGACCTCCCATGTTAAAAGCTCGCTCGATGGAAACTGTAGAAACGGGTGAAGAAAGAACGTCTTTTGCGATCATGGCTAAAATTGAATATTGAGATTGGTGACTCTTCCACCAATGAATGATTTGAAAGTTATTTCCTGCATCTGCATCACTAAACTCAAAATTAGTATATAAATATTTTTCAAGTTCAGCAATTATTACCTTGTGATGGTCATTGCCTTTTACGTCGTCGCATTCTTTCTGGAAGACTTAACGTAGAAGTTGATGACATATCATTTGTAGAGATGATTAAGTTCCTTGTGGTACCAAATGCATATATAATCTATAATATTTATCATACAAATTTTCTGTGTCTTTTCTTGAGTTGGAAATAATGCTTGAAACATTAATTAATACTATCAAACAAATGTAATAGATCATAATATGTGACGAGATAATCATATAAACCATCAAATTTAGTTCGAGGATCAAAAAGAGATGCAAGCAAATTAAAAGGTGGGATTTCTCTATAGTATTTTAACCATTTATCTCTCATACTAGTTATGCATGATGACAAAACAATATTATTTTCATGTTCGTGCATCAGATCAGCAATATTAACACATTCATAAAAAAAGTAAATGACTAGTAGGATAATAAACACCGAATAATAAAAGCATTGCATCATTAAAACATTTTAATAACTTTAAAAGTGCATTACAATCATCCCAATGAGTGGGCCATAAAGTTAAAGAACTGCTATTTTGTTGAATAAAACTATACAATAAATCTTTATAACCAATAGAATCAACAAGCATATCATATGTTGAATTCCAACGAGTAGGAACATCTCGAGAAAACCTTTTGGGGATACATTATGCAATTTACAAAATCGAAACCATTTTTTCATTAATTGTGGATGACCCCATAAATAATTCAAAGTAGTTTTAATTGGAGAAATAAGATTATTTTGAGAAACAAATAAACCATCTTGAACACATAAATTTAAGACATGACAAATGCATCGAACATGAAAATATTTTCCTCCTAAAATAGGACTACAATTATTTATTAATTCATCAATGGAAGAAGTATTCACGGATGCATTATCAAAAGAAATAGAAAATATTTTGTTTGTTAAATTATATTCTTCTAAAATTATTTTTATTAATTTAAAAATATTATTGGATGTATGTCTTTCATAAAAAACTCGAAAAGCAATAATTCTCTTTTGAATAATCTAATCACTATCAAGCCAATGAGAAGTAATACCCATATAATGATGAATTTGCCACTGATCCCTCCAAATATCAGAGCATATTGAAACATTATTAGCTAAACCAGAAAACAAACATTCTAAATCTTTTTTTTGTTTTTCGATAAAGTGATTTTAATGTACGAGTAAGAGTAGTTCGAGGAACTCTCTTAGCTTGAGGATTTAATGCTTTTTGGCAATAATTATTAAAACCCAGTTTCTCACCAAAGCTAAATGAAAGGTGATTAACAACAACACATTTTACTAATTCTTCTCGATTTCTTTTATCAGAATAATGAAAATTCGAAAGATTAGCAGAAGTAGCATTTTGAGTTTCTCCACCATATTTGTCAGGATGATTTTTAACCAAATGATATCTATATGATCCATATCCTGAACCCGATTTCCAAAAAAAACTTTGTGAATAAGTGACCCAAATGCATATTATCCTTAAGTATAGGAAAGCCTCTGTTCAAGAAAGAAGGTGTTCGGTTTTGGGTTAGTCAAAGCTTAACACGTGTGAACGACTAAAGCTGAGAATCAGCTTTATAATCCAAGTCTCTGTGTTTCTTCTGTTGTAGTTGGTTTTATAACAAAGAGAGAGAGAGAGAGAGAGAGAGAGAGAGAGAGAGAGAGAGAGAGAGAGAGAGAGAG
>Ga0041059_1000955_pt1 | contig 22858 bp, 11 predicted proteins | sample AraColnosormetaG_FD_56232 | JGI IMG/M metagenome (GOLD analysis project Ga0041059, IMG submission 56232) | Arabidopsis roots microbial communities from North Carolina, USA - Col MF nosort | ecosystem: Host-associated > Plants > Roots > Unclassified | place: USA: North Carolina | collected... | reverse complement strand
TATATATAAATCGTAGTTCTTTATAGTTGTGTGATTAGTTAAAACTTAAAAACATTGCGGCGTTTATCGTTAGCATCTTATGTTTTTTTTTTAATAATTATTTTACTGAAAAGAAATGTAACATAAAAATAAGGTAGAATTAGTTGAATAAAATTTGAATGAAGTGTATATGTTGTTTATATGTTAGGGAGGAGGATGGTGTACCGACGTTGCTTCATGTAATGAACGTAAGGGTACAATGAAGGGTTCTTCCAAATTCATGAACAAAGACTTTGGATTTTCCGGTATCTTGGGTGGCAAGCAAAGCACTAACCCAGGTATATTACTGTTTTTTTTTTTGTTTCTAATGATCCAGAGGTTTGTGGGAGAGTTATGATCAATTAATGCTGTTGAATCTATCTTGATTTTCATAAAAAAAAAATGATTTTCTTTTGCTCAGATTTCTACAATTGGAACAGAATCAAAGTACGATATTGTGACGGATCATCCTTTACCGGCAATGTAGAAGCCGTTAATCCGGTAATTTAGTGACTAAATTGTGATATTTCATAAATATTATTTTTAGTCAAAACATTCACATTTTTCTTGAAGTACTATAAATTCTTGCAGTCAAAATTGTATGATTTATATATAGTCGGAACCTTGAATAATTTCAGGCAAACAAGCTGTTCTTCCGCGGTGCCCGAGTTTGGCGTGCGGTGGTTGATGATCTTATGGCTAAAGGAATGAAAAACGCTCAAAACGTATATTATATGTGCATATTTCGACATCTCTCTTTCTTTAATGTGTATCACTTAAAAAAAATTAACATCTTATAAAACTTTTCAGGCTATACTCTCCGGTTGTTCAGCTGGAGCATTGGCTGCGATTCTTCATTGTGACACTTTCCGTGCCATACTTCCCCGAACAGCTAGCGTCAAATGTGTTTCTGATGCCGGTTACTTTATCCACGGGTACGTGTACATACTCTTAGGCGTTGGCCAAAAAAGTATATGGAACCAAACCGAAAGTCTAAACTAAATTACTAAACCCAACCTAAACTGATAACAACCAAAATAAACAAACCGGTTTTATTTGATGTCAACAGTGATTATTATCACTGAATTCGATTTTATGAAACAGTAAAGATATCACAGGAGGATCATACATTCAATCATATTACAGCAAAGTCGTCGCACTCCACGTATTACTCTTTATCTAATATATCTCTCAATTGCTAATTCTCTTCAACCATGAGGTGAATCCTAAAGTCAGTGTTGCTTAATATCTTTTTGTAGGGATCTGCAAAGAGTCTTCCTGTTTCTTGTACCTCAAAAATGAAACCAGAACTCGTACGTGCTTAACTAAACATACCAACATCGTTGATCTTGACACTTTTTTCCATCTATATATGGACCGATATCAAAGACTTCTCCGATCGTTTTTTGCAGTGTTTCTTCCCGCAATACGTCGTTCCTTCCATGCGAACACCGCTCTTTGTCATCAATGCCGCTTTTGATTCTTGGCAGGTCATATACTAACCATGATATACTTATATACATAAACATTCATTTCATTATAAAATATACACAAATCGGATACATATAAACTGAATTTGGTGATTTTTTCAGATCAAGAACGTTTTGGCTCCAACTGCTGTTGATAAGGGAAAAGAGTGGAAGAATTGTAAGCTTGATCTTAAGAAATGTAGTGCCGCTCAGCTCAAAACCGTCCAAGGTAATTCCATAATTGTTCCGGTTTATATTGGTTTGGTTTTGAATACGATCAGTTCGGTTTATCGAGATTTAAATTTAAACCGGGTTGGTTAAAACATTTCAGGGTTTAGAGATCAGATGATGCGAGCATTGTCACCGGTTCACAGTACACCGTCTAGAGGATTGTTCTTAGACTCGTGTCACGCTCATTGCCAAGGAGGAAGCGCCGCCTCTTGGTCCGGTGACAAAGGTCCCCAAGTCGCCAATACGGTAAAATTCAATCCTCCAATACTTTTAAAATCTTTTCAATTCGATTTTAGTTCTGATTTTGATTATTTGTTTTTGCAGAGAATTGCGAAAGCAGTCGGAAACTGGTTTTATGGCCGGAGTGCATTTCAGAAGATAGATTGTCCGTCGCCGACTTGTAATCCTACTTGTCCTGCTATCTCTACTGAAGACTAGAATCATCTCTAAATGTTCAATTTTTTTTAATTTGAAATTGAAAGAGCTCGCAAACATTTTGGATTTGTTTTCCAAATCGGATCAATAATAATCACTGCAATTTGAATAAAGAGTATATCTTTACTTTGTATTATAATCGAGTTTACCTATAAAGTTTTTAACTTTTTATACGAATCCAGAGAGAAAGAGAGAGACTGTGTACTACTCGGTGCTCTGCTTCTCTCATTTTGTAGTGAAGTGAAGAACCCTAAAAATCATTGCTTTATTAAAAAGCATCGATGGATTCGGCGTTTGTGGACAGAGCTTGGGACAAATGGGTTACTACGGGTAACGTTGGTTCTTCAGGTAAGTTCTCTCTGGATTAGGGTTATTGTTTTATTCTTCTTCTTGTTTGGGAGATTTTGAAAAGAAGATGAAGAACCCAGAAAGAAAGAATAAGATGCTTCTTTTCGGTGATTTGATTGTTGGAATTTGTTCAGGTAATCCATTGAAGGCTGCTATTTTGATTAACTATGATCCTACAGGACCTTCTCGTCTCTTATCAACAATGTAAGCTAATTCATCAAGTTTCAATATCTACTGCTCTCTGTTTCTACTTAAAGGTTGTTCTTTTAGATTGGTTATTTGCAGTAAAAGATCGAAACTTTGATGTATGCTTAATTTTGAGTTATTGGCAGAGCTAAACAAGAAGGGATTGATATCTATCCAGTTGATCTAAAGCAATTTATAGATTTCATGAGATGTGGCAATCTTCCTACTGAGACTTTTGTTCTTGGATCCAACCAATGTAAAAGTTTGTTTGTTTGGTTTTATTTCTTTTGCTTGGAGAGTATGATTTGTGGTTTAATAATATGATTTGGAATCTGCAGACATAATAACATCTATTCATGAGAACTGGTTCGCTGCTAGGTGTTTAAACACTTCCCAGCCTGCTGGTGAAGGAGCTATTGTTATGCAGACTGCGGTTTACGTGTTGGTTGCTCTGTGAGTGCACTGAATACTTTGCTCAAGTGCATATCTTACTCTTACATTTTCAGTTCAAAAATAAGATGGTTATGATTTGCAGATATGATGGATCAATTGGTTCAGCTTCTCAAGCTATGGCTGCAGCTGATCAGTTTGCATCGCAGCTGAGTCGGAAAAACTTCTAGCATCATCATTTGCGAAATCACGAGTATTTACATTGTTCTCTGTTATCAATGTAAACAAGCTTTGACTATGTTTTGTGAAGGATCTTTGTGTTTCGATAACTGGTTTTTCATTTTATCTCATCTTAATCAATTGGTTTTTGAACAAGTCATATCAGCATGTACAGTCGTTTTGATTCAGTTCCAGTCCTGAATGCTTGTTGGATTTCCTTTATCAGAAAGCGGTGTCATCGGTGTTGTTTTGGGTAGTGGGGATCATGTTTGGGACATAGTGGACACACCCTGCAATTACCATTCATAGCAAGTGAGAGTCCCTTTCAGAACCATTATGTTGTGTGAGAACAGATCATCATCAATATGATTAGACTAGAGATTGCTGATCAAGAACCTAAATAAGAACATAAGTATACCCTCTTAGAGACGCATACATAGCGAATAAGGCAGTCAATATGATTCAGCCGAAGTAGTGAGATCTCTCTATCTTATTCTTCTTGCTGATATGGTCAAGGACTAAATGTGAAATCGAGAATGAAGAAATTATTGTTTGAACTTCTTAAAAGAAATTTATTTTTGTTTGAATTTTAATTAATATCCAAACTAATTATGTACTTTATAAGAGGGAGTAATAATGAAGTTAAGATATTTTCTTTGCCAAAAATAAGAAAGAGAAAAATCCAAAAAAGAAGAAACAAGATTAGATGCCCTGACTTGTAACCATAAGTTTCTTCTATACAGTACATGGAGGTTGGGTTTGTGCTTGAAAGTGAAACTTCAGAGACTCTGACAAGAACAATGTTTGAATCACATGATGCTTTCTTGTTTTTTTGTTTGTAAGAATTCCAACATTTTACTCATCATCTACACTGTACCTTTTATACAGAGCATAATAATCCAAACTTATATAATTTTGGACGGGTCACTAACTCACTAAGGTGTGTTTTAAATTGGTTTGGATTTGTTTTAAGAAATAGAAAAGGAATGATATTTTTGTTGTTGTTTTAGTTGATTCGATTTATTCCAGATGGTTCAAAACTGATCGCTGGATTTTGCAAGCATTTAACCATTGATTTACTTATGTGTTATTATTATAATAATGTTTGAAATACATTAGAGAAAGACTAAAGACTGGAGCAGCTGAAAATAAGGGACCTGCCCATTGACGAAACTGAGAACTTTTTGACGAAAACCCTCAAATCCAACTATCATTATACTTGAGGACACGTAATCTTTAACTTTTTCTGATACTATACTTACATACTCATACATATATATTTATATTTTATACATTAGAGATTCCAACTAAAAAGTGTGTAAAGAAACAAAAGGTACAAGACGATCGATAACAAAGCTAAAACATTAATATTGTAATATGAAATGCATAGTCTGAAACAACCACCAACTAACTTTATAAGTTTACATTTAAACTTTTTTGTTTTGTTACGTTTGTTTGCCACTAGTACCATCATTACTTGCATTTATTCTGCACTAACGGTACTAATCGAATTGGTTCTGTTTCTTTACTTCCACACCATTTGTTTTCTTTAACAATTTTATACATTACATATCCATAAATGGAAAACAAAAAAATATCTTCACTTCACATGCCTCCAATGAATCCTCTCTTCATCTCTTAGCATAACTAATTCAATCATTGTCATCTACAAAGTCACACAGAGTGAATTGTTAAATCGTAAAGCCACAATTATAAACATAAGTGTAAAGAGCAAAACCGGTGGTATAAACCGGACAATAGATTTGCTTCACAAACCCCAACAAAACAAAATTAGGTCACTGAGATTTGACTGTTACCTTTAAGGAATTTCAATCTCATCATCGAAGCCTATCCACAATAAAACCAATCGTCGAATCAAATCTTAATTAGATTGCTGTAACGATCAATAAATCTAGAACTAATCACATCAACAATCTCTAACATTTTAAAACCTAGATCTTAAATTCAAGAGTCCTCATACTCCTACATCTACAAATCCTAAAATTTCGAAACAAAGGCAACATCACTTGGCTTTAAAATCAAAACCAAAGCAAAGATTCAACATTTGGGCAAACAAAAGGAGACTAAAGAACATTCAAATATAAAAAGGGATAAAAATCAGATATACAATATTCTAAAACAAACAATTTCAGATTCAAAGATATAAAAAACCTTTTTCTAGGTTATATCAAAAATAAAAAGCATAAGAAAACGAATATAAAGAAGGAGAAGCGTAGAAATCTTCCAGATCTGATAGGATTTACGAGTTTTTTTACACCTCGAGGATCCGATTCAGTTGATGCAAGGCGGGATCCAATCCCTGCTCACAAACCAATAAAGGTTTAAAAGTCACGAGGCTGTGTCAGCCGAATTGGTTCCCGACCTGCACCAAGCGAATCCGAGCCCGATGGTGAGACTCTACTATCATAATAATCCCTTTAGACAGGGATATGAAGAAAGAGAAGAGAGAAGGAGTTCTAGGTTTTGTAATGGGGAAATGAGGTTTATGATATGTAATAAGAAGAAGAAGGGAACCCTATCAAGCAGAGACAACCTTAGCCTCTTCTGTAGGGTATTTAATACAGGTTACGACCACTCATTTTCCGACACGTGTTCTCTTGAAAGAGATTTTCGCTTTCACACTGTTTTGATGATAGAAGATGAATTCTCCGACCTTAAGATTAGATTTTTTTTTCTTCCTTTTTTCTCTCTTTTGATGAAATTACGGAAAAAGCCATTTGCTTACGCTCGTAAACCACGTGAGCGTGATCTGTACTTTTGTCACGTGGACTTCTTCTGCGTCTCCCACTTTTTTGACTTTCTTATGTAAAAGTTATCCTGGTTGTTAATATTTTAATTGTTTATATTTTCTTCTAAAAATGGGTTATTGTGAAAATAATGTGTTTGCCTGCAAAAAGATGAGAAAATACATGGGTGTTGTAGGTGGTAATCTCTTATCCTTGCGGTAAAAAAGATCATTTAATAGTTAATCATCACAAAAATAAGAACAATTAGTGGGATTAAAATCACAAAATTAGTTGGATTAAAATAATAACAAGTAAGTTATAAGAGAGTTGTTGCCTTAACATTGAAGAAAATAAAATAAAAGAAAAAACAAAACACACACATAATAAAGAAATAAACAGTAGATAAGAAAATGGGGGAAGAGAATAATAAAATTAACAACTTTACTTGAAATGCTCCATTATTGAATTTAAGTATCACAGTCCCATTTTTTGATCAAAATGAATAACCTTTACTGCTCTTTATCTCGGAATATTTGGAAAAGATTAGAACAGCGGATATTCAGAAGATTGTTATTATATTCGTGAACAATAATAATGCCCACCAAATTTTCACGTTGAAATTCTTCTTGATTAAAATATAAAAGTAAGAATATGATTCTATTTCTGTGATAATAGACAATTGTGCTCAGTCTATTTCATTGTATAGATTCTAGACCAACGTAATGTATGTGAATGTGTTATGGTATTTTGCAGTCTTTTACGGCGCCGACAGTTTATGGTTCTTCATCTTAAAATTGACAATTCCCATTACATTATTTTCTGCTACACTTTTTGACTATGCAGCATTACAAATTCCAATTTTTTTCCTAAAATGTCAGAATATCTCTAAGTATCATTGCATAACTAAATTTATATATGTTGCATCTGAGAATTTTAGAAAAAGAAGTTCCGTGAATATCGCAAACATTAAGGCAAGAACATTTGCAAAAAAAAAAGAGAAACAAATTCAACATCCAGCAGAACTGCAGAAGTAATGGGGGTGTTTAGGGCAGAAGACAAGAACATTAGCAAAAAAAAGGTAAAGATTGACTGGTTCCATATGCATTCATGTCATGCAAAATATTGAATCGAACCATCACAAGCATAAACATTAAGGATTTCTGTTAGACAAATTAACGTTGTAAGTACTAAAACTAGCTAGATTTGTGATTGTCACATATCAACTTGTTCTACATAAAGTTTGTAAGAGCTAAAACTTTAAGCGTGAGCTTTTTGTGAAACAAATGAAAGTTAGATATTAACCGTTCTCTTATTCTCGAGATGATTTTCAATCGATGGTTATGCTACAAAGTTGGCTCGTTCAATATAATGAGCTCTTGTGTGTTCAACATGAATACATGATATTTTTGTGCTCGTTAAATACTCGGTTTTTACGAAATGAATTTTTTTAAGAGTTCGAACCTAAAACCCGAACTTGATTGACCAATGTACATTCATAGTAGAATATTTGCTTTGTACCTGAATCTGCGTTTATGAAACTACGTCTAAAGATTGAACCAAACAAATAAACCGAGTTAAACCAAAATCTAGATCCTACCAAATCAAAACGAATGAACATTCAATTTAGAAACCAAAAAAATAAACCGGACATTCCTCATTAGATTCTCTATATTATTCTTTTGTCTGTAATTGCGTTTGTACAAAACCACGTTTGCGTTTAGATTGTTTAAAGATATTTATTGAAAAAAGACCCGCGTGATTAAAATGTGTAAAGAAAGTTCCTCCGTTATTACCGTCCAAGTGGATCTCTAAGAGACCGTACAACTAACTCCACTCACGGCGGCGCATTCCCAATCTGCTGACACGTTTCTGCTTATCACTCTCTCTTTTTCTTCTCTTCTTACCACACCTGGTTGACTCAACCACGATTCGTCCCTAAGCAGCCATGACGACGCCGTGCCGGACCATTAACGCTAATGCTATCGCCGCACCGTCGCCTTCGGGATTGATCTTTAACGGGTTTCGTGATTTCGTCCCGATTGAAAAGAGGCTTGTTATATCAAGCTTTCGTGGCTTGAAACTACCGTCGAGGACGACGAAGACTATTACGAGCTCTGACTGGAGTTGGAGTTATAGGTCTCCGGGAAGATTGGCGTCTGCGTCTACGTCTACGTCTGCGTCTACGTCTACGTCTGCGGCTGTAACATCGAATTCTACGAATAGATTTGAAGCTTTAGAAGAGGGGATTGAGAAGGTAAATGGGTTGATTGCAGATTTACGAAATCTTGGTAAAGCTGAGTTTTATAGGGATTTGAATGGTTCTGTTTCATTGTATAAAGCTGAGATTTTTAAGGGTTAGGTAAAAGAGTTGGTTTCAATGATCATGATATTGATTGATATTAGACAAAATCTTGGAGAAGCTGAGTTTTGTAGATTTTTAGGGGTATGAATAGCTCAATGAATTATAGAAACTGACTCAAAAATTATTTACTGAAATTTTCAGGTCATTTATAGTTGTCGATTTATGACGTTTCTTGGAACATTAGGATCTTTGCTCGGATCGGTTCTCTGTTTCATCAAGGTAAAGCCACTACAGATTATCTCATTGCTCTTTCTTGTTTAAGCTACAACTAGATGAATCAGTGTGGAATATGCATAAGCTAGTATCCTGTCTTGTAAAAGCAGATAATGTCCTAAAAGTTTTGCAACTCACATAAGAAACACATTATACTATTTTTGCTGTCTCTTTTAACGTTTCTTTTGGTGCAGGGATGTATGTATGTTGTAGACTCGTTTTTGCAGTATTCGGTGAATCGTGGGAAAGTGATATTCCTTTTGGTTGAGGCCATAGGTTAGAGAGTTTTATCTATGTTTCAGATTAAGAACATTATATGCTCACAACTTTTATTGATGTGATGCTGATACTGATGGTATATACGATTATTTGTAGATATATATCTCCTAGGAACTGTGATGTTAGTCTTTGGATTGGGACTTTACGAGTTGTTCATCAGCAATCTCGATACTTCAGAGTCGCGCACACACGATATTGTTTCCAATAGGTCGAGCCTCTTTGGCATGTTCACCTTAAAGGTTGCTCCTTTTGATAACTTTCTCCATCTGTATAGTTGGTTAAGATTTCATTTTGGTTTATACTAAGACTTTCCAACTGTTTATTTTCCCTCCAGGAGCGACCTCAATGGTTAGAGGTGAAATCGGTAAGCGAGCTGAAAACAAAGTTGGGACATGTAATAGTGATGCTACTATTGATTGGTTTGTTTGACAAGAGCAAGAGAGTAGTCATAACTTCTGTCACGGATTTGCTATGTATCTCTGTTTCTATCTTTTTTTCTTCTGCTTGTCTCTTCTTGCTCTCTAGGCTCAATGGTTCACACTGAGGAGTTAATGGTGTTGTCCCAAAACAAAAGAAACTTTGTATGTGTATAATGTTTTAGCAACGCTCCATCTTCTCTTTTTGTTCATTATATATTGTTTCTCTCTGACTTTGATTTTGAAAAATATATTTCTTAACGAACTAGAAGTGGAAACGGATAAGACATTTTAGAAGAATCATAATACATGTACGTGAGCCTACTTCAATGAATGAGTATTACTGTATTAGATTTATGGGCATCCTACTCAAGTCAATATGCATCATAGACTTTTGATATCCGGAAAAAAAAAACTCGGCCACTTTCTTGTTATGGTCTATGGGTTTGATTGGTGAATTTTTTTACTGCTGAAACTAACCATACCAAAAACGTTATTTTCAAATGCATCATAAACGTTCTACGGCTACTTTCTTTTTTAAAATGGGTATTCAAATTAAAGAATAAGAAATCAATTGTTTAACTGGATCTACATGTATATGACACTGTTTTTGGAAGTCCAAAAATTATCAACTAAAAAACAGGATCTACATGTATATGACACTGTTACAAAGAGAACTTATATGTGTTCAAATTTTTAAACTTTTGCCGAAAATAATCTTTCAAAATATGATTTATTCATATCTCCACCGGCGACACCACATTAAATTTGTAAGCATCTTTAATAAACACTCATAAGAATTGAAGTGGTTATTATATAATACTAATACTATTGAAAAAGAAAACTTAATAATACATTTCTGATTAGATATGAAATTATGAATATCAGAATTCAAAGTTTTCGACAACCATCGCACTCATGGGGTATATCTTTCCCCAAACTACATATATATAAGAAGTCTGAACCGATCAAGATGAGTATAACTAGTAATCATTCCCAAACAAACTCAAAGAATTTCAATCTATACGCAATAAATATACACACTTCTGAAAAAAATAACAACATTAAGCACGTTCAAAAAATAGGAGATCATAAATTTTTATTAAATTACATCTACCACATTATCAACTTGCATTGGACAATCGATGATATCAATGCACCTATAATTTACATAAAAAAGGGGGAAGATAAAACTCAAAATCTGGAGGAGAATCTCAGAAACTTAATGAATGATAATTATGGAGGACAGGTATTGTTAACTGTACTGTCTTCTACATTCAATTCGCTTTTCTTTTTTTTTCTCTCTCAAAGGGTCCAGTTTGATACCCTGATCACTCACTCGTTGGGTCCTTTCATGACCTCTCTGTACTTTATTTGATTCTATCATATTAATGAACATTGTCATTTTTTCTTACATTATTACCTGATTTGTGTTCTACTAATCATTCGAAGTTATGATAAAATCATTCCTTTATATTTTGAGTTCCCATATCTGTAGACATCCACACATGTCTGAATCAGCCTCTCTTTCAACGAAGTTCGAAATTTTGCAACTTATTCAATAGTTATTTAAAAATTTAGTATGAAAATCAGCTTTTATCATAAAAATATTAGAACAAAAATGCGTAAATTACTTTAGTAACAAAACTAGAACGGTATTTTACTTAAAATGAGTTGAATCTCTAAACCATAATATTAATGAATAGATCATTTAAACTTGAATACTATAAAAACAACGTTTTGGTTCATAAATCGCTAGTCTATTATAGATAGACGAAGTAATAACTAATATCAAATATATAAATAAATTTAACTTGCGTTATCTAATTTAACAGATTTGTTGCAAAGACCAAAAGTTTATATACCCCTTTGATATTTCAACCAATGTACATTACTTGGTAATTCCGTATGATTGCTCAAATGTTTTCCCAAACCATATATGTAACTTATTGATATAAATCATGTCACGATCACTTCGTCATCACTTGCAACACAAATCTTTACGTAGTTGGAACTAAAATTACGAATAAAGTGGGTGTGTGTAAAGAATTTAATACTTTTATAAAAAAATTCTGAAAAAGTCAAAGTAAATTATATTCACACATATGTATGATATATCTATATGAATTATAGGAAATAAATTTTCTGAAATATTAGGCTCCACCTAATAGGCTAATACCCATTGTTATAGACTACCCCTAAACTGTCGATTACCCATCCTCTGATATTTTTGTTTTATTGGATTTAGGATACATACGAATATATACGAATTCGTAAACAAATATTTGTAAGAGTTAATATATATTTCATATCTATATCTGATTCAGAATATGCAATTTAAAACTTACATTTCAGAAAGTTTGACTTAAGTAAACAAATTTGTCTAGCGTTTTTTAAGAATGGTGTCCATGTTTTCTATAAAAAAAAGATCACAAGCTTATAATGAAATTTCGAAAACCTAATTCGGATCAGTGTACTTGCTAGTATCAAACTTTTCCTTGCTGGTACCAAACAGATAGATATATATATATATTATATTTGTATTTAATCCTTTGGTCTCTATATAAATACAACACGTCATAAACTTTACTAGCCACAACTTAAAGTATTGAATACATGGAGAATCACAGCTGCCTTCAGAAAGATACGACGTCGGCGGCCAAATTAGACGTCGAAACTGGAAACCTCCGGCAGAGAGATGAAACGAAGCCGTTTTATGCAAACTCACTGACGCCACGTGAGATGGAATCTCTTGTTGCGATCTGCGATACCTTCATATCCTCCATCGACGACTCTGGAGTAGGACACGTGGATGATTGCGTCGCTGGATATTTCTCCGCCTCCGCTTCTCAGACCGGAACTCCCGACCGCGTAAGTGTTATATATACAAACATGCATTCACATATAAAAGAGATTTACATACATGCATGCACATATAACATATATAAGTAGATATGCTTCCCGATTTTTATATGTTACATGCTTTATCAAAACAAAACCTATTTGTTATATACATGCATTTTTTATTATTTCTAGCTAACCCTTTTTACAAACAAAAGAGAATAGAGCATAATTTAAATCGTTTAGGATGATTTAAATTATTAATTTGGATCCATATGCATACGTTTGCTGAGATATTATTACAGTTGATTTTTTCTTTATTTTTACAAGAAATAAAATAAGAATGATTTATGGACATAATTTTAAAATCACGGTTTTTTATTTGTAATCTTTCTTGATTCAGATCGTTTTAGAAAAGAAATTAGTAAACGTAAAACATTTCTTTCTTACTCAAAGGTGATTCATATCCGACTTATACAACGTTTAAACAACAGTTTTTACGGGTTAAACTGTCTATAACTTATTTAGCAAAAAGATATTTACATATGCATTTAAAAATCTGCATTGCATGCATGTGAATCAGTACTTTCCATATCTAAAAAGAGAAACGGTACTATAGATGACAACAAAAAACCAGTACTTTCAGTGAAATATAGAGCCGACAGATTTCAAGTACACCTACATTCCATCGTCACGCATGCCATTGATGCCATCTCAAGTTAATTGCTAAAAATAAATTTGTTAATTCCTTCTCTTTTGGCTACTATTTATTCGTTCCATATAACTATTATTATAAATTTGGTATTAATATATCACTCCGACGACCGATTCAATTGTTCTTTTTTTCTTGTCATAACTCATTGGCAAAAAGAAGGTAAAAATAGATTGAACCTTACATATCGTGTTCACTACATCGTGTATGTGTAAATTAGTTGATATGCACTATTAAAATTTTCAAAGAACGATTAGATATTAGTCAATTATAGGAATAACGAAGAAGCGACTGCTTAACCATAATCGTGGTTTGGCCGCATATGGTCTGGTTGGAAATCCAAATATAATTGACTCATGAACCAAAAACCGTTATGCTAGATATACCAGCTATGAAAATTTGTATAGGTTAAAGTTAAATAGAACGAACATTTTTTTTTTGAATACAAATTTCATTACATTTACTTAACCGTTAACCCTGACCGTTTGTTATTGTATCATAAATTCGTAATAACAGGTGGCGAGGTTAATGAGTGAGAGACTTCACCACCCAAAGAAGTGGATACTAAGAGCTGGATTGTGGTTACTCTCTACTTGGATCGGAAGTCTAGTCTTGTGTGGTTGGAGAAGTTTCACCGGCGAGTTTCCTTACTTCCGGAGATTCTGCCGGCTTCCGGAGAAACGGAGAGAAGAGATATTGCTGAATTGGTCTTCAAGCTATTTCTCACTTCTTAGAATGTTATTTAGGACCATCAAACTTATAAGTGCCCTTGTCTTCTTCACTCAGGTAAACTAAACTCGAAATCTTTGTCACTTATTTCAATTTCTTATCACTTTTGATAGATGTGTACTCATTATGTTTCTTTTAAGCTTTATGTTTTATGATTTTCACACATTTGTTTGCAATATAAGTTAAACCTTAGTCTACTAATTAAACTTATCAATTTATTTAAGATTTACATTTTAGTCACTTTAACTGGTATGAGTAAATTATAAAATAAAGGACATGAGTGAGTTGGTAATGACTTGGATATATTTACTGATTCTTGAAATTTGAGTCCAAATGAAAAATATATTCTTAGACCATATATGGTAATGGGGTCTATATGGCCCAATGATTTACTTGTGGTGGACCTGTTGAAAGTTCCTCTTCAACGAAACTCGTTACCCAATGAATCCCGGAGGGAACATGAAACTTGTCAACTTGATATACCATATAACTAACTACTAATTTTTTTTTAATTATTCCTATTGATTTTTAAAAATTCAGGTTGATGAAAAAGGAAGGAACTTGGCGTGGAAAGCAATAGGTTACAATGGACCCAGCCCTGATCATAGTGATCATGAAGTAGAACTAAACGAGGAGAAGAAGAAGAAGAAACCTGAGGAGATCTTTGGACCACTTTACAATGGCATCGTTGATCTAAAAAGCCCTAGAGAAGCCGTGGAAAAGAAGCTAGCCGGTCGTGGGTTCGCAGTTTCAAATCAAAAGAGGAATACAAACGGATCATCTATCTCTGACCCGGTGATGAAAATCCAGTGTGATGCTGTGGTGGTTGGGTCTGGATCCGGTGGAGGAGTGGCGGCAGGAGTGTTAGCCAAGGCTGGTTACAAAGTGTTGGTGATTGAGTCAGGGAATTACTATGCAAGAAGCAAACTTTCTTTACTTGAAGGGCAAGCTATGGATGACATGTATTTATCCGGTGGGTTATTAGCGACGTCCGATACGAACGTAGTGATTCTTGCGGGATCCACAGTCGGAGGTGGTTCTACAATCAATTGGTCCGCCTCGATCAAGACACCAGAACATGTGATGAAGGAATGGGCAGAAAAGTCAAAACTCGAAATGTTCGGAAGTGATTTGTATCGAGAGGCAATGGATGTTGTCTGTAAGAGGATGGGTGTTCAATGCGGATTTGTAGAAGAAGGGTTTAATAATGAGGTATTGAGAAAAGGTTGTGAAAAGTTAGGGTTACCAGTGAAGAATATTCCGAGGAATGCTCCATCCGATCATTACTGTGGGTTTTGTTGCTTGGGTTGCAAGAAAGGTCAAAAGCAGGGGACTTCAGAGACTTGGCTTGTAGATTTGGTGGAATCTGATAATGGTTTAATCCTTCCAGGTTGTCAAGCGACGGAAGTCATGTACGACTGTGAACAGGGGAAGAAGAAGAAGGCAACTGGAGTTGCGTTTGCGTTTGGGGAAGAGATTTATGTGGTGGAGTCTAGAGTGACAATAGTGGCTTGCGGTGCGCTTAGAACGCCGCATCTGTTGAAACGTAGCGGTTTGAAGAATAGTAACATTGGGAGAAACCTTTGTCTACATCCGGTTGTTATGGCTTGGGGATGGTTTCCAGAGGAAGATAAGTGGCCGGAAAAGAAGAAAAAGAGCTACGAGGGGGGAATAATGACTGCGATGTCTAGCGTTGTAATTGAAGAAACGCATAGTTCTTATGGTGAAATGGTTATCCAGACACCTGCTCTACATCCAGGAATGTTCTCAGGGATCATTCCCTGGACATCAAGCAAGGATTTCAAAACCCGAATGCTCAAATTTTCAAGAACCGCACACATTTTTGCGCTTCTGAGAGATAAAGGAACCGGAACAATAGATTCCAAGACCTACATTGACTACAACTTAAACGATGAAGACGAAGAGAGTCTAAAGAACGGTCTTGAAAGAGTCTTGAAGATTCTGGCCGCAGCCGGAGCCGAGGAGATTGGGACGCATCATTCAGAAGGTAGGAGTCTGAATGTTAGAACAGCGAGTTCGTTAGAGATTGAGCGGTTTGTGAGAGAAGAGAGTTCAAAGCCGTTGAAGGATTTGTCAGGTCAGATATGTTCAGCTCACCAAATGGGAAGTTGTAGGATGGGAATTAGGCCGGAGGAATCCGCGGTGAGGCCAACAGGAGAGACTTGGGAGGTCGAAAGGTTATTTGTGGCGGACACAAGTGTTTTTCCGACCGCTTTAGGGGTTAATCCGATGGTCACCGTTCAGTCTATTGCTTATTGTATTGGACTTAATGTTGTTGATGTTCTTAAGAAGAAGAAGTGAGGGTTCATCAGTTTGAAATAGATTTTAGTTTTCCACATATTTTTTAAAATGAAATGTTTTTTTTATACAATTGATAAAACTAATATTAAGAAGTTCTTTGTCAAAGTATCAGTTAGCAATAAATTTCCTTTTCTTTTAATTATTCGTAAACTATAACTAGTAAACACTGGTAGGCAGTAGCAGCTTGATAAATAAGAAATAAAGATGAGCAAAATGGATAATATTTCTTAAGCTAGTAGGCAATATATGATATGAAATAAAAAATCATATTAAAATTTCAGATTTTAATTCTAAAACAAAACAAACAAAAAATTATGTATACAAAAAGTTTCAAGCCTTTAACTTGGGAAGGCTTAATCTATACTCAACTTCTATAGTCCATGCCATTATCATGCTTTTGTTCTTTTTATTAAGGCCACTTTGTATGTAAGTCAAACAATCTACGTTTGACCTCGTCTTTAGTAAACACAAATCATCTATTTCCTTTTAATCGTTTTGGAAAAAAATTTTATTTTAATGTATGATAATATTCTCCTCTCTTTTATTTCCATATTATTTAGTTGACAAAGAAGATTTCTATGAGAAGTTACCTCACATAGTCACATATCCAAAATTTTAAGTTTGTGTTGTGTACTTGTATCAAAAGTATACGCCATCATCTATTTTCTTTAAAATGGTTTTGGAAATTTTATCATTTGATATAATTAAGAATTTTATTCTCTCTCTTTATTTTCCATCCTTATGTAGATTAAAGAACTTTCCTCAAGCCTATTAAAAGATAATTAAATAAATCCCCCTGAGAATTTGACTCAAATAATCTAAGGTGTAGCATTTATGTTGCAGAATTACATATATGTAAGTGCGTCTGATTGATTTTGTCCACTAAAAACTATGCACAACCTTTTTCTCTACTCAGTCGTGTTCTCTCTTGGTCTCGTTTCCTTCATCACATGTTTCGCAGCCGAGTTCAAGAGAACACAGGTACGACGTCGAGTTCCTTCAATTTGTTTTTTTATATTGACAAATCGAACCAAAGTTTACTTGTGTAGAAAGAAGATATTCGATGGGACACAGAGAGGAACTGCTATGTACCCGGAAGCCATGCGTTCGGGCTTGGATCAGCCGCTGTTCTTTGCTTCTGCCTTGCTCAGATCGTTGGGAACATAGTTGTGTTCCGAAATCACCGGACAAGAACTAAAAGAGAAGATGGTTACAAGATTACTGATCTTACTTTACCTACGGTTCTATTGCTCCTGTCCTGGTAAAATATTTTTCCTCTTCTCTTTTTTTTTTTTAATCTCATCTAACTGTAACCAAGAATCCCCTTAACCACCTACCGATATATCTTACTGAATTTTGTATTGGGTAATTTTGAATCAGTGAGTAATTCGGTTTACGGTTTAGTTTTCCGGTTTTACTAAAACTTAAACCTATAAAACCATTTGTATTTTGGTTTGGCTGTTTAGTTTTTGTTTTGTACTAGGTTCGGCTGTAGTTGAAAAAATAAAACCGAAATATAAATATATAAGAAGTTCACCAATATTATGTTTATGCAATAAAAAAATATAACATCTAAAGAAAATATGGACTGGTTTGTTAGGTGACACTAATGCAAAGTTCGGTATCGTTTCGGTTAATCAATTTGTTTTGGTTTGATTCGATTTTAAGGTTGAGAGTTATATTTCCCATCCCTAAGATTCTAAACATATCAGGCGATGTATCATCTAAAGTATAAGAAAGAAAATATCTCTTGAGATTAGTTTCCTATATTGATAATTCTCTGTTCTTGTTTTTCCTTACCTATGTGATCAGGTCCAATTTTGTGGTAGTGGTATTGATTTTGAGTACCGCAATAAGCATGAGTCGAGCTCAAGCGTATGGAGAAGGATGGCTTGATGAAGATTGTTACTTGGTCAAAGACGGTGTCTTTGCAGCTTCAGGCTGCTTAGCCATCCTTGGACTTGGAGCTTTGACCATTTCAGCCACCAGGATCAAAGTAAAGAAACAACAACAACTTGTGCAAGTCGTAATCAAAGACCAAAACCAAGACCAAAGGAGATCAATGGAAGAAGAACAAAAGCATGATGAGCACCAAACGAACAAGTCAGAAAGTGTCATTCACTTGGTGGAAGAAGTGTCTTCCACTAATATAAGCAGAATATAAAAATAAATATAAAACGAAAAGTAAAAGGGGAAATATCGGATATGCTATTATTTACAAAGATGTATATAATTGGTTAATGCACTTATTTAATTCATCCATCAACCACTTAAGGTCACCTAGGATACCAATTAAAAGAATGTCGCGATAGTTTCAACTTGTGTATAATAATTATGCATTATGCTATTTTCTTCTTTATCTCAATTGACTGGCAATTAGGAAGATTCGTTCCCAGTTACAAGCCTCAACTAGTGGTCTACATAACTCTGATCAATCTAAGATTATAACTTATTACAACATGAATAAGAGAATAGTACTTTCACACGTGTGGGAGATGCAGACACCCAAGACTTACCAAGTCAACTATACTTGACCCATTTAAGTCAAAACTCAAAGGGAATAGAGAAGAATTAAACATGGAACTAGAAAAACAGTAAAGACTGTTACATATGTTGGAAGATTTAACTTATCAGTGGTTGTAACAAATAGAAAAGAAAAAAAGAAAGAAACAACATTCTTTCAAAAATCCTAAATAAAAAAGGTAAGTTCATGATACCAAAAGACACATGATTCTTAATGATATGTGCCACAAAAGATATCGACTCAAAACAAATGTTTAAACCCCAAAAGCAGAGATTCACAGGTCAGTAAGGCATATAGTATCCACTACAGAAATATGTTGGTGGTAGTTGTAATTGAAGTCTCATTTGTATGTAATTTCCAAATACCTGAAATATGAAGATATTAAAATTATCAATAAAATTGGATATACGTAATCTTTCAATGAATAACTAGAGGTAAAAGCTGTGAAACAAACCTTGGTATCTCTCACAGGTCTCGCGATAGGGCCAAGCGGATTTCAAGGTCTCCCAATAGGCTCAAACGGAGTGCGCGAGATCTTGTAAGAAGATCCATCAATGTTATAAGTAGGCTGCAAAAAAACAAAAAAACAAAACACATATGTTGGAACTTGAACATCTGACTTCAAAGCATCGGATCTCTATTAAACTAAGCTAGAGATATAAGGTCACCTTTGAACTCTCTTCTTCCTTGGTTTGGGAAGGACCCCATATGTTGTACTGCTTAGCGTTCTTAGTCATTGCCTCAAAATCATATCTTACAGAATTCTACAACCAAAAGACAAGTAATTAGTTATGGGATGGTGCTTAAGGAATACAAAACAAAGATCAGAAACATATAGAGAATGTATGAGATTACCAGCTGAATAGAGATCGGCGCAGGCGGAAACGTGGCAAAAAAACTTTGACTTGCAGCAGACGTTACCTTGAAGGCAGATGAGTCATGCATAATATTCGTCCATATAGGAGCTTGACTAAGTTCAGCATAAGGCATAGACTGGTAAACATAAGGGTCATAGAAGTATGAAGGAAACTGTGGTTGAGAAGCAATGGGAAATCTATCATTGACTGATCCATTAACTGAGAAAGCATTCGACTCTGTCTTAGCTTGCGGTTGAATGAGATTTTCATTCGAGATCAATGGAAATTGTTGGAGTATCTTATCGTCGGATCGATTGTTTGGTGAGACAATTATAGGAAGCGGTGGGTTTGGGGCAAGACAAGATTTACTACATGTAGATCCTCTTGCTAAACCCCAAGTAGGAGGCTGAACTATTATTTCCTGTAAAAGAAAAATATCAACAGATTAATAATCAAATCTCTAATGGTGGTTCGTGATTATTATACGTAAATAAAAACAATTTAACTAACCTTAATGTTATTTCCGTTGAAAAGAATGTAATTCTGAATTTTAGTATCCGGAGGAATTTGAACTCCGTTTTGGTTCCTTCCTTCTGTTCCATAACATACCACTGCCACAAACAAAAAAACCTAGTTAGAAAAGCTTGCACAACAAGAAAAGAACAAATCAAAGTTTCTTAGAGGTTTTGGAATCGAAATAAAGTACCGTTTTGAAGACCTAGAGTCGACTCTTGGAGATTGAGAAAACAGAGTATGCCTTCGTAACGTATATCGAAGTTAGCAATCAGAGTGACGAAACTTCCTATGTACGCTTCGACGGGAATTTGTGGAGGAAGAAAAGATGGTGGTGACAATGAAGAAGGATGCTGAGAAGTCACAGTTTTCATGATTATTATTCTTCAGCCGAAGAAATTAACCAAAAATTTGAAGAAGAAGAGAGGATTTAGTCGATTAGGGTTTTTTGATCTCTCTCGCTCTCCCTCTCTCTGGTTTTGCAGTATTGTTCGATTTGAAATATTGCCTTAAAATTTCGTTCTAAGCTGGTTTAATTTATAGGAAAGAGAAATGTTAATTGGCGCAAAAAGAAAAAAAAATGTTAATTGGCGCAAAAAGAAAAAAAATGTTAATTGGCGCAAAAGAAAAAAGGAAAAAGTAATGGGCCGTGAATTACTACTACTATGCCTGTCTTGTGTCTGAATCTAAAATCTTATGGGTTTTAACTGGGCCTATATAACTGGGCCTTCCCGGGATATTTTCTATTTTCCGTCCTTGATCTCTCTGTCAACTTGTACATTTGTTTTTAACCAGTTAGCAACTTCTTCTTCCGGAATCTTTAAACCAACAAAAAAAAGTTATCATTCGGGTTAAGATGGAGAAACCGGGTCATGAAACGGATATTGCGGGTTCAAGACGAACCCATCTGAAGAAATCATTCAAATCCACTCTTCGACATCTTCTCACTGCTTGCTCCAAACAGGTATATGCTTCAATGTCATAATCATTTTCCATTGTTTTTTTTTTTTTTTAAATCGCAATTTGGGTTTTGTTCTGTCTGATTTAGGTAAAATTGAAGTTTTAGGGTTTAAGTGTTCTCGATGATTGGATCCTGAGTTAATTAGAATTGAATTTGGTTTTTGATTTTGTTTCTGGTTTGAGAACTGTCTATCTATCTATAGCAGTGTCTTGTTGATTTTGTTTCGGGTTTATGTGTAGTGTACTAACTAACTAATAGTAACCCTTTTTATGTGAACCATCACTATGTAGGATTTTGTTGATATTTTCTCGAAATTCAGTGGGGCTGAGCAAGAACTGCTTTTTCAGTTGTATACTCGGGTATGTATCTCTCTTTATCATTCTCTTTCGATCCATTGGTTTTATGTTACATGAATCAAGGAGAAGCCTTTCTCATGTATCTTTCTTTCTCTGACATGTTTCTAGGTTGTTGTGAATTTGCATCAGACAATAGAGGTAGTAACCCTTTGCTCTGAAATTTTCTCAAGTTGTTGTTTTTATTCTAAAACATGAATTTTTGTGATTTTTTGGCTATTCATAGTGTGATGAATTGTAAACTCTTAGTTATGTTTTCATCATTGTTACAGGAAGAGTTTGATGAACAATGTCACGAAACTCAGGTACATCTTATTTGCTTTGTCATCCACACACTTGTGAAGTAAGAGATTTTTTCAAAATTCTTCTGACTGAAACGCTTTCCCCTTTGCAGGTCGGACCAATTCTTGATACAGTCGAGGAGCTGGTCGAAGAACAGAGTTTGGATCCCTTGTTTTCTGATAAGTATGTCTCATGCATATTGGTTAATCCATTTTGTTTACTATTGTCCATTTATGGTATTGGCCTCAATTGTAAGTCAAGTCCCCACATTTTGGAATTCTGATATTACTGTCACCATGACTCCATCTCAGGACTGATGTAATGGCAATAGCATATGATCTTACAACATCTAAGAAGAACGAGATACAAAAGTTAACAGTTTTGCTCCAAAGGGTAAGTAAGCTCAAAAAGAAGGCACAAGAAACTAGTCATTTGCTTATGTTGCCATTTCTTAAAAATAATTTCTTCTCGTGTTCATCCACTTTCCAGGCTGAAGAACAGAATCGCCAGAAGGAAGCCCGGATCAGCATGCTCAAAAAACAAACACAAGATCTCTCAGGCACAGCGGACAGAATCGAAAAGGTATTATAACTTCTTTAATTCTCAGAATCTTAAACCCAGTTATTCTTCGTTTCAATCGTCCTCAAAATGTCAAACGTTTTGCAGCTGAATGCCGGGGTCTCCGGCTACTTTGAAGGAAAAGACAAGCTACCTCCAATATAGTTTCGAGAAAATTGCAATGAAGAAGCGTGTCATTTCCATTCCCTGCATTTGTATATACTTTATTATAGAGTCTTAACAATCTAGTCAGTAGTCACAATAACTTGCTTCATGTGTAAACCACTGAGAATCTGAATGAGTTTGTACTTTGGTATTGGTTTGACGACAATTCATGCAAAATATTTTCCAAGGTTACAGAAGATGTTCATATTTTACTATATTGTGACTTTTATCACAACAATATATATGACTTGTGTTTATGATGTTATAAGCCTGTGTGATTTTTCTCTGTGTGAACCATCATCATCAAGAATTTTCTTGATATTTTTGATGATCTCTCTTTATTATCTCCTATCAAAACCGGTTTGACATTTATTATTTACTTATTTAGTGCACCACTTATTTACAGAATTATTATAATTTTGGTTCAATATTTGGTTGTAATCTACCAAATAAATAATTTAGTAAAGGTTATTTATTTGAATGGACAAACATTTTAAATAGAAATTTAATATGAAAGTTTTCTTTTACCTAAGAGGGCGTGAACGGTATAGAATAATAGAAATATTTTACTTATTTAAAAATATGAAATCGAATCCAGTCAAAACCGGTTTGACCATAACTATTTATTTATTAACAAAATTCTCAATATTTTTTCACCCTTTTTAGCTCAAGATTTGGTTGTTATCTACCAAATAAATCATTTGATAAAGTTTTTTTTTATTTGATTC
>Ga0041059_1000954_pt1 | contig 22858 bp, 20 predicted proteins | sample AraColnosormetaG_FD_56232 | JGI IMG/M metagenome (GOLD analysis project Ga0041059, IMG submission 56232) | Arabidopsis roots microbial communities from North Carolina, USA - Col MF nosort | ecosystem: Host-associated > Plants > Roots > Unclassified | place: USA: North Carolina | collected... | reverse complement strand
ACACACACACACACACACACACACTCAAAACTGAATTGACTTGTCAGAAATGGAATCTCTGTTGTGTCGGAGGAGGATAAAGAGAGTCATGGTGCTAATAATAGCGTTGACATGGCTCCGTAGCACGTGCGGAGAGCTCGAGGACCAACTATTCGAAGTAGGAAAGCTTAAGATGTTCGTCGACGACCTCCCAGATATGCCCAGACTCTATGGCTTTAACTCTGTTCATGGTATCATCAAACCAGCTTCTCTTCAAATCGGCATGTTCTCCACTAAATGGGTATTGTTCTTTTCCTCTTTCAATTTCTTTTTCTTGAAGATTCTTATGGGTTGGTGACTGGTGAGAATAATCTTATTTCACTTGTTTACGTAATTACGTCTTAGTCGTTTTGGGAAAAAATGATTAGATTCGTTTTGCGTTTACTCTCAAGTCTTCACCTAAATAAAGTGTTTTTGATGATTTTTTTTAAAAAAGACATAATGGGCTTTGGCCCATATTCTGTTAGGCCCAATTAGAATTGTTTTTTTTCCTATATTATAGTAAGAAAAGAACAGAACAGAACAGAGTATGGTTGTGGCGTGACAATAAATTTATTGTAACAGAAATTCCACAGAGATTTGCCTGCGACGCCAGTGTTTGCATACGGTACATCACGGAGCAAGGCAACAGTTCCTGGTCCGACGATTGAAACCGTATATGGAGTAGACACATACGTTACGTGGCGAAATCACCTTCCTAAATCTCACATCCTTCCTTGGGACCCCACAATCTCCCCAGCAACTCCGAAACACGGTGGAATTCCTACGGTTGTTCACTTACATGGAGGAATCCACGAACCAACAAGCGACGGAAACGCCGACGCGTGGTTCACTGCCGGTTTCAGAGAAACAGGACCAAAATGGACCAAAACGACGTTACATTACGAGAACAAGCAACAACCTGGTAACATGTGGTACCATGACCATGCCATGGGTTTGACTCGAGTCAACCTCCTTGCCGGTTTGGTAGGCGCCTATATTCTTCGCCACCACGCCGTTGAATCTCCCTTTCAGCTACCTACTGGCGATGAGTTCGACCGACCGTTGATCATTTTTGATCGTAGCTTTCGTAAAGACGGGTCAATTTACATGAACGCCACTGGGAACAACCCATCGATTCACCCGCAGTGGCAACCGGAATATTTTGGCGATGTGATAATCGTTAATGGAAAAGCATGGCCAAGATTAAACGTCCGACGTAGGAAATACAGATTCCGTATCATAAACGCAAGCAACGCTAGGTTTTTCAAGTTTTTCTTCTCCAACGGTCTAGATTTCATCGTTGTGGGGTCTGATTCAGCGTATTTGTCAAAGCCGGTGATGACCAAATCGATTCTCTTATCTCCATCAGAAATTGTAGACGTTGTTGTTGATTTCTACAAATCACCGTCGAGAACGGTGGTGCTTGCTAATGACGCACCATATCCTTACCCTAGTGGTGATCCTGTCAACGAAGAAAATGGCAAGGTAATGAAATTTATCATCAACAATGAATCAGAGGATGACACATGTACAATTCCCAAGAAGCTCATCAATTATCCGAATGCTGACGTGTCAAACGCCGTTCTCACGCGTTACATCTCTATGTACGAGTATGTGAGTAACTCTGATGAGCCAACTCATTTGTTAGTCAATGGTTTGCCCTATGAAGCTCCCGTTACAGAAACTCCAAAATCAGGGACTACAGAGGTACGTTGTTAATTAACAGTCTAATCTATAAATTTCTTTGGAAAAGTTTAATAATAATTGTAAAATTAATCAGGTATGGGAAGTGATAAATTTGACGGAAGATAACCATCCGTTACACATTCATCTAGGATTGTTCAAAGTGGTAGAGCAAACGGCATTACTGGCGGCAGGATTGGAGGAGTTCAAGGAGTGTATGACGAAACAAAACGACGCGGTCAAGTGTCAAATTAGCAAATACGCTCGTGGGAAAAAGACAGCGGTGACGGCACACGAGAGGGGTTGGAAGAACGTATTCAAGATGATGCCGGGACATGTTACGAGGATACTTGTCCGCTTTTCTTATATCCACACTAATGCATCTTACCCATTCGATCCGACTCAGGAACCGGGCTATGTCTACCATTGTCACGTAAGTAGGATTTCAAAATATTTTTAAATTGGTAATCGTTACTACAGAATTTGTTTTTAAAAGCAATATAATGTTTTTGCATTGCAGATATTGGACCATGAGGACAATATGATGATGAGGCCGCTTAAGGTCATCATTTGATATGTCAAGGTCTAATGATCGATCTCTGCGAAGTTTTGATGGTGCAAAAAGATAAAAACTAATCAGACATCATAAAATGAAACTCCATATTGAGAATGTAACATAGTCTTTACTTTAATAATTCCTAGTAGGAATTCTAAAATTTAGTACTGGCTTATGTTGAAAGAACCATTCTTTCCTGATTTTATTATGAGTCCAAATTCAGAAATAATAAGTACTCTCTAAATTGATCATTTCTGTTGAGTTCTATGATAACTTGATAAGCCTTTTTTTGTCTAAACCCAAGTTGACGCATAAATGTTTTTCTTGTTATTGTTCCAATGTAACTTATTTGTTAACAGAAAATAAAACATTTTTGTTTACCACAGCTCTGTTTTGCAAAATCAACAACCGGTTATGTAGTGGAGTTAAATTGAGGTTATCAACATCACCTCTTTAATGTCTAGTTGAGTACCAACTTGTTGTTGTTGTTTTGTAGTGCATAAGTTACTTCGAAGTTGATCTTGATTTCGAAAGATGTTGACTCTCTTTACTTCTTTTGGTGAGAAGATTTTGGTAGATACTATTTTGTTTATTGGAATTTTCTTTTACACCAATCAAAAAAACTCACCAGTTGAAACTAATAGATTCAAATTGAAGATTCGCAGCCGAACCAAAGGAACAAATCTTTGCAACCTCTTCTCTCATCTTCCTTGGACCACACACAAGAACTCCAACGCTCGAACCCTTTAAACCAACTAGGAGCTCTGCTTTCACACAATGAACATAGTGAAAACTTAGATAAAGCAATATACTCTACAGTCTCATACATGTCCAAAAATGTTATATATAATCTTAAATAGACTTACTGTTAAGATTTGGCCTTTCTCCATAATGAATGTTGGTGAATTCCGGTAGCAACTGATCTGGCGAGCTCTCGATCATCAACGGAGACAATGCGTCAACGTTTTGATATAAACCCTTAAAATAACTCTTTTTGTTACACAACATAGCGACCGTAGACGTAGCCACCACGCTAATAGAGATTGCTAGAAGGTAAATGAGAGATGTATAAGCCGAAGTGTACTCTTTCGAGCTTTGATCGATTGGGTAAATGTGATATCTTGAGATGATTGCGATGATGATTATAAAGATCATGAATGAAGAAGAGAGGATGGTGGCCAGCCACAGCCAGGAGTTCGGTCCGAGGATTGGTGAGATGGGTTGGTCTGAGACATATGGTTTGAAACTGAGGGTTTTGATGATATTCATATTGCAGGTTGATACTTTCTCTCGGGTGACAAAGGCTTTGATCTGGATATCTATAAAGGAGGAGATCTCGGTGGAGTTCGGTAAGATTAGGTTGAGCATTGAGAGGTCGGAAGAATTCTTGAACGCGCATATTAAGGTTATTTTGGGGGTTTTGTAAGCGTTCGTTGAGCTCACGTAGAGTAGGTCGCGGATTATGGAGATGAACGGTGTTATCCCACTGCCTCCACTCACCATAACCAGAGAGTCATGTCTATTCTTGAAAGAAAAACAGAGTATCAATGTTACTTGTGTTGCACGAAATCTAATGTTGAACTTCTCTGTTTGGGATTTAGGTTAATTACCGTAGGTAATCAGTGGAAGCAGGGCCGTAGGGTCCCTCGACGGAAACAGCAAGGTGGTCGATCTGATTAGAAGAAGCAAGCATATGGTGAAGCTTACTGGACCATTTGCCTTGGCTCTTGATCATAACACTTAGCTTCTTTGGTTCGAGTTTGCTACTCGAAGTTATCGTAAATGGATGCCATTGAAGCTTCGAAATACTCGGTATGTTCACGAACAATATGCTCGTCGGGCTATACATCAGCACTGTATCAACATGTTTAGCATAGGATTCTTGATTAGATAATCAATTGAAAAAGACAAAACAGAGGGATCATTGTTAAACTCACTAGGGTTTTTGGAGAAATTAAGCTCGACAGTTTCACAAGGAAGAACACGAGCAGAGACTAGCTTGACATTGTTCCGCGACTGGAGAAATCTCAAGAAACGATCGACCATGAAGATGTAGAAACCGGGAAATGAGATCAACGCGTAAGAGATGCCAACGTGGAAGACAAAGAAGAGCATGAAGACCATGTAGAGATAGTGAGTATAGAAGAAGACTTCGAAGAATCTCCTTCTAATCGCCGGGAATGTGGTGGCCCACATCAAAAGTCCGGCCACCAGAGCTATCTCTCCGGCTAAATGCGAGATACCGGTCCTATCCCACTCCAACATCTATTCACAGGAACAAGAAGGGTTTAGCACTGAGCATTAGGATCAAACCGGTTGATTATGTTCGTACCAAAACCAAATTTGAACTACGTGTATATATTACACTTCGAGTTATAAATAATTTTATACGTCTGTTATTTTTTTTTATGTAGCCAAAGCCGAATTTAACCAAAAGCCATACTTATATAGATAGCCCAACATAGACTAACCTGAGAGACTTGATTTGTGGATATCCAATAGATACAATAACAAAGACCGTGGCTTGTGAATAAGGTCATGACCAAGTTACCGAGCCATATATGGTACTTGGTGCTTGACTCCGACGTAAGCCCAACTGCAGCCAGCAACGACGAGCCACGTGCCACCGGATAAAATAAGAACCCCAAGCATATATTCCCTGTTAGACCTAACCTTACTGCTATTGAATCCAGCCTTGCTTGCCATCTTTTGGGTTTTGTCATTTATAAAAAAACAAACACAAAAGTCAATCATTTAAAAAAAAATTATATATCATTTTGTAATTAGAAATATACAAAAAACTTATCTCACAATTTGTTTATAAAAGGCCAAATTGTTACAGTATATATGATTTGAATGATTCAGAGAATAAACAGGTCAATCAATTTTATTAATTAATATTTTTTTTGAGTTTCCTAATGAATATTGACTAACTCAATTTTTAGACCCACAAATATAGTTTCATCCCTGCAAATATGTATTCAATTAATTAATAATAAGCCAAAGTGTTAATTGAATCTACATGATTATTATAAACTATATGTTATATTTCGCGATACATACAAAATTAACGTTAATCGCAAGAAAATCTATCTATAAAAACTTACAAGTTATCTCCGTCGGTTGGAAGTGATTGAGGAGTGATGGTGACAAAGGTATGGTAAAAGTAATTGGCTAAGCTCCAAAGAAGAAGAGCCATGAACATCATCAAGAACATAACCTCGGTCACTGTCACTATCCCTAATCCGGCCTTCACTAACATTGGTCTTTTCAATGCACCAAACTTGTCTATCTTCTTCCTATCCATTCTACTTTTAGTTAACAGAAAAAACATATAATATCGATATTAAAAAGCGGTTAATTAACTAGAGAATAATCAGTTGGTTAGTTTAAGTGTTGAATTACCTATTAAATTGGTTTACTCTCGTTTGTTTCTTCAAGTGAAGGTAAATAGATCCAAGAGAAGCCAGTAGAATCATTGGGAACATGTAAACCAAAAGGTTTACTCCTAATAAATTTAGAAAACCAGCACTTATGTATAAATGATGTTTGTATAAACTAATAGAAAACTAGATTAGATCTATGACGACTTATAAAGAAAATTGATGTGAATTTACCTGGTTTCCCAAAATAAATCGATTTGCCGAGCTTGGCACGCATGGATTTCAACCAAATCTTCTTGTAAGTAGACGTTGGCATCATGATCCAAATCACCACAGTGCCCATCAAAATCACCATCGTTAAGAGCTTAATCACATTCTTGATCACTTTCTTATTCGTTTCTCCTAATACCATATTGCAAGAGATGAGATTGCACCTTTATCAGAAAAAAAAATGAGAGAGATGAAATTGCAAGAAATAAGAAAGAACAAAATAGAGGGAAATGGACTTTTCAATGAGTATTTTCTGATTATAGATGAAAAGCTTCTGTTCCCACGCGCCACCACGAGTCTACCACGCGCCGCCATGAGCAAACCACGTTGAATATCAAGAACGGCTTGTGGTTCCCCACTCCGTCGTTCCCTTACCACGTCATCAGCGTAAATTTTCGTCTCTCTCTCTTTCTATTCCTGTAATAACTTCTTTTTGTTTTAGCTAAGATAACAAATCTCCTTGAAACGATTTTGACTTTTCTCATACCACATCAGCAAAAATAATTGACCAATAAGAATATCAGAACGCACCACGTCACATAAAAGATTTAGACAAAAACCGCCAACTAAGAGAGTGTCACGTGGCATTATAAGTCATACACGTAACGTTGGCGAAGCATACAACAAGCTTCATGCCTATAGGAAGGAAGATTGTAGTTTCTTACGATTTTTTTTGAGATTCAACGTATCTCCCAATTAAATCTTGTAGCGGGTCAAAAATTTAGATTTTGTAGTGAATTACATCAAAAGAGTTCTTAATTGATAGACCATTCATGGCGTTAGTTGCAGCCAGCACTAAGTCATGACGGTTATTTGCAGGCCAAGGCTTTCTCTTCTGTTTGGTTTATTAATTAGCTTCTTTTCGTCGTTGTTGGTGTTCGAATGGTGAACGTTTTGTCGAATCTCGACTTTGTTTCTGCGAAGGGAAAATTTTTATTTGTTATACTAACAAAACTTGTTTGTGGCGAATAAATCAAAGAGGCGAATGCGTCTATTAGATTAGGAATTTTAGAGCGTTTTCGCTTCTGTGATTTATTCGCCTCTTTAGTCTTGTTTCTTGGGCATTCCGCAGCAATATGCAAGGTGGAATAATGGAGATTTTGTAACACTGAACCATTCATAACAATCTTTATGGACAAATTAATATGTTATTGTGTAATCGGTAGAAAAATAGAGAGAAAAATTGGATCAAAGATGTAATAGAGTGCAATTTGGATCAAAGATGTAATAAATTGTATCAAAGATGTAATAGAGAAAAATTGGATCAAAGATGTGTGACTCTCAATTAGGTAGAAAAGACATTTTTGTATAATATTTCATCGGTCAACACACTGTTTTTAACTTAAGAAATTTATGATATCTTTAATTATTGGACTCATTTCTCTCAAACGGGATCAAGCGGGCAGTGCAAGGTTTAACTTCCTTTGGAAGAACCGAAGAAATGTCACCACGACACCATCACACCATACACTTAGTCGAAGCACACAGTTACTTACTACAATTCCACGAATTCAACTACTTAAATTTGATTATACACGAGCTAAGAAAACAAAATAAACACTTTCTTAATTTTTATGGCACAAAACAATTCTACGTATTCTACAACACACCAACTTAAATATTAAATATACATGATATGGCTCTTCTACTCATTGTCAAGTAGGGTCTATTACAAATTCGCAAGTGGAGTGCTTCATTGGCTGCCCGTGGGTTATCTCTGTGTCTGGAGCATAGATATTTTCATTTCATTAAATGTTTCTCGTTGTCATTTGTCGATTGTTCACTCTCTTCTATTTTCTTATAGCTTTCAAGGTACGATTTTATTATTGTGTTTAATACGGGACAGTACTACGGCCTTAATTGATGTCCTCGTCCACGCCTGCCTTGACACGGATATGGACTTTGAGGTGAGTTCTGATATGAGCCTCTACCCTCCAGTTTCTAGCTCCACGACCACATTCTATTTGTGATCCACTTTCATTCTAACAAACCAATAATTTGAGTGCATTTTTAATTCTTAACCCATTTTTTGTAATTCTCACATGTCACTTGCACCAAAGAGCTAGAAGAACTCTCTTATGATGTTGATAATTCCACCAACTTGGTGCTGAGTTCTTTCTCACCATTGGACGAGCTCCATGATAACGAATTAGGTTTCCATTTCATAGAGGCTCTTATACCATGTAAACTTCGAAACATTTAGAGAACTTGTTATTGTATAACACACGTACACAATGCTATAAGTCGTTATACCATATTTGGCCGTTCCAGTAAAAACATTTTTGAATGGTTTTGCTGATGATGCCGTATACTGAACGTGGACGATCATTTTTCCTCCTATCAAAAACAGTAAATAATTCTTTAACCAAAAAAAAGCATAGTAAGGAATTTCATGATAAATTTACAGAAACCGTAGAAGAATATATACCAATCAATAATTGGTGATGATAACGTCAAAAAAAATAAAAATTGATGATGATAATCTTTTAAATCACCATAATTGTTTCCGGCCGGAAAAAAACAGATAACTAATTTTTAACATTGTGGTCCGAATATTTATTAGATTGACCCATTCTGTTTATATATATTATTAAAACCCATTACAACTTTCTTTTACATAAAAAGAGATGATAATATAAAGTCGGCTTTACAACGAAGCAAAGAAAGAAAATGTAATGGTGCTCGATCACTCTTATGTGTATAATTAAAAGCGTGTGTGTGGTTCATTTCAATTATATGTGTTTGGTTGCATTATGAACCATAATATTCCATAGCCAACTGTATCCTCCTTGTTTTGTTCTCTTCTTCTCCTACATCTACCACCGCCAATCTCGCCTTTTTTTTCCCTCTCATTTATTTATTAATCTACTCATTTTTTTTTTTTGACATTATCTACTCAGTCCTTTATTTTATTAATAATCCAATATAGAAATTTAAAATAAGTTAATTCTTTCAAAACTTAGAAAAATACATGATTGTCGGATTTTTTTATTTGTCAATAACATACAAGAGTTTGAATCCGAATAGCAACATAACAAAATTACTAGCACAAACCATTATACAATAATGTCGGTTTTCTAATTTTAATTTTATTTGTCAGATTTTTTTCGTTTTTGACATTGTTTTATATTTTTTCTAGGTATTAAAGTTTAGATGTTGGATTTATAACATAGTTTTTAGGATTTAGATTTAGAATTTAAACTTTGATTATTTTGTCTTATAAAAATATAGACTAAGACTATTTAATTTCTTAATGACTTTTCTTCTTTTCGAGACTATTCCTTAATTATGATTTGAAATATACACTAAAAAAAAAAGTTGACAACAACAAAAAAAGTGGACCAAGACGTAGGTCCTTAAAACGGTGCCGTAACAAGGACCTCTCGCTTGACAAAATGGTCGCGTGAATAAATAAAAGCAACGTTAGTCGCTTCTGAGTAAAGAACCAATCCCAAAGCTCATTTATTCTTTCCTTTTCAATTATTCTTTCAATTTTTCCGATCGACGGAGGTTGATCGGCGACGGCGTAATGGCCGGAGGAATCGTCTCACCGGCCTCTCTACTCGACCTAATCGCTGATATCGTCGAGATTCCACTCAACACCGGAATGTTCAAGAAGGATTGCGCAGATCTCACTCGACGAGTTTGTCTCTTAACGCATTTGTTAGAGGAGATTAGAGACTCAACTCCTATCGATTCCGCCGCTTCGTCGTCGTCGGAGAATGATTGGTGGTCTGATCTCGTGGTCGGACTTCAAGCCGCGAAGCGTCTTCTCTCCACAGCTCGATTCCAAGCTCGCGATTCCTCTGTAAGCAAAAAAATCTAACTAACTCCTTAAAAAAAATCAAATCACGATTTGTTGTTCTTCAATCTCATGAAAATTCCCAGATTCATTAGAATTACCGGTTAAATGTAATTAGACCATTGGTTACAATACGGTTATCTCCGATTTAGCTGAAAGATTTTGAATTTTGTTGATTAAAGGATGGTGCTGCGAAGAGAATCTCATTTCAGTTCCAATGTGTTACATGGAAGCTTGAGAAAGCATTGAGCAATCTTCCATATGATCTTTATGATATCTCTGACGAAGTTGGAGAACAAGTGGAGCTAGCGAGATCACAGTTGCGAAGAGCAATGCAGAGATATGGATCGTTGAATTCGAACAAGTTCTCGAGTGCTTTATCTGAGCCAATGGAGAGAGATGGTTTTAGTAATGTTATAAAGATCAAAGCTGAGGAAAAGCTTGAGAGTGTTTCAGAAACACTTCATTTTGGTGAGGAGGAGGAGAAACAAAGTTCGCCGCCTCTAAGGAGAAGCTCTTCCATTTCTTTGGCTTATTATTTGTCCAAAGATGCTGATACTGATAGATTAGACAAAATGGTTAACAAGAACACTGATGAATCGAAGAAATCTGATAAACTCACGATTCCGGTTGATTTTCTTTGTCCGGTGTCGCTTGAACTGATGAAGGATCCTGTCATTGTTGCCACAGGACAGGTTTGGTTTTGAGATTTATAGCACTTTTAATGAATTTGACTGTATGTTGCTTGGTTATTGATATTGTCTCTCTACAATGGCAGACTTACGAGAGGGCATACATACAGAGATGGATCGACTGTGGGAATCTAACATGTCCTAAGACTCAGCAGAAACTCGAAAACTTTACGCTTACACCAAACTATGTTCTCAGAAGTCTCATCTCTCGGTGGTGCGCTGAACACAACATTGAGCAACCTGCAGGTTACATTAACGGCAGGACAAAAAACAGTGGAGATATGTCGGTGATCCGGGCCTTGGTTCAGAGACTCTCAAGCCGGTCAACAGAGGATCGAAGGAATGCGGTTTCTGAAATCCGCTCTCTGTCAAAGAGAAGTACGGATAATCGCATTCTGATTGCAGAAGCAGGAGCAATCCCTGTTTTGGTGAATCTTTTAACCTCAGAGGATGTTGCAACGCAGGAAAACGCAATCACATGTGTTCTCAACCTCTCTATATATGAAAACAACAAAGAGCTGATAATGTTTGCTGGTGCAGTCACCTCAATTGTTCAAGTCCTTAGAGCCGGAACCATGGAAGCAAGAGAAAACGCAGCAGCGACACTTTTTAGCCTGTCGTTAGCCGATGAGAACAAGATCATAATAGGCGGGTCAGGTGCGATACCTGCCTTAGTTGATCTGCTCGAGAACGGGACCCCGAGAGGGAAGAAAGATGCAGCAACGGCATTGTTCAATCTCTGCATTTATCATGGAAACAAAGGTAGAGCAGTCAGAGCCGGTATAGTAACTGCATTGGTTAAGATGCTCAGTGATTCCACCCGCCACCGGATGGTTGATGAAGCTTTGACAATTCTCTCAGTTCTTGCAAATAATCAAGACGCGAAATCCGCGATAGTAAAAGCGAATACTCTACCCGCGTTGATAGGTATTCTCCAAACGGATCAAACTAGAAACCGAGAGAACGCAGCAGCGATATTGCTTTCGCTGTGTAAAAGAGACACTGAGAAACTGATCACTATCGGTAGACTCGGTGCGGTTGTCCCGTTAATGGATTTATCGAAGAATGGAACAGAGAGAGGCAAAAGGAAAGCCATATCTTTGTTAGAGCTTCTTCGTAAAGCATGCCAATAATAACTAGTCTTCTGACAAAAAAGGTTCATCAAGCTCTCATTTTTATTGAGTTTATTAAATTATGTTAATATTCTTGTTTAATTGATTTGATTTTTTTTGGAATTCCATTTGTGGAATCGAAATTGAAGATGGTGAGCGAAAATGGTGTTCGAAAATCGAACTCTGTTTTGCTCGCTGTGTATTTATTTGTTACATTTGTAATAATATTGGAGATGAATGAATAAGTATTGAATTGAACCTTAGTTTTTGTTTCATAAATTTGAATTATTGTTCAATCTCAATCACAAGCTACTTACTTCATGGAGTCGGTTCACGTGAATTGGTTACTCTTCTTCTGATCAAAGTACCTTAGAAGACACGCAACAGTTACAAATAAAATAGAAATATTATTCGTTAAATGTCAAATATTTCACTTGCTTCCGTAGGCAATTAGAGGGCCACATGTCCTCATAAACCGGCGTGATTACCTGAAGAGTCAATTTTCTTCGCTGGTGGTATCAAAATCTTTGAGACAACATTAGCTCATAAATTTCTGTATCTCACATATAATGTTCCATCAAGTGAAGAAAATGACAGATTCCGAATTGACGAATCCATTAAATGATTGAAATGAAATGAAATGAAAATTATCATTTTTGTGGTTGTTTGAAAGTTTCTTCAAGACCGAAAGCGAAATGAGTCATGTTAGTCTTCTAATTTATATGAGTTGTTGTTGACAAAATGGTTCAATTATCATCTTCAACCACCCATAAATCCAGTATTTATAATGGGGTAGTTAGCTTGGGAAACAAGAAATCAGAAAAGTCAGCTGAAGACACCAAGTCAACGACTTCGGTATGAAGCATTTGGGGATCAGAACAGTTTGAGCCTCACAAAAACTTAGGAATCTCATTGGCCTTGTTTGATGGTTAATCAAAATCATTTTGCTTCTTAGTATGAACAAGAGTGTTAATGATTTGCTTCTGACACAATCAAACTGAGATTATTGAGAATCTAATGTTGTCTCTTATATAATCTCTCGATAACGAACAAGGAATAGAGAGAGCAGTGTAGTACCAAAGCCACAACTCAAAAGTGGTCGAAACAGAAAAAGGAGAGGAAGAGTGTCTCTGATTCATTTGACACAATCATGAAACTATCTCTCTGTTACAACATTCAAAGTGGTTTGATTCATCCGATACAGTAAATTGCCTCAAACTCGCTATCGTTTAGTTTAAATTCATCAAACGTAAAATCTCATGAGAGTAATATGAATTCAATTATCATTCCATCAACATTTAACATAATCCTCCTAGAATAATTTTTGGGTTCACCCCTAGGGTTGTATTTTAATCATGAAAATCCAAATTCTGACAACAACGAGCTAATCGAAATCAAGGAGCTGTTGGGAATCAAAAAGCTGCATTATATCACATTAGATGGCTGAGTTCCTGACATGGATGTGTGAGCTGACATGGCACAGATGTAGCGCTTGATGTGACGTGCCAAGTAGCCTTGCTGACTTGGCGTGGTCATCAAAGACGAAGGTCGGTTGAGAAGATATGGTGAATATCCTTCCGATCACATATGGAAAGGGATAAGCTTGAAGATCAAGGGAGATCCTAGAGATTATGGTCCTGGAGATTAGTATAAGTATTCTAGAGGTCGGCCATAAACCGATTGAGCACTCTAGAATATTGTCATACGATTGTAAACTTCCAAACCTAGCAAAGAGATTAGAAGGCTTCCGGAAGCTGATTGACTTTTCTTTCAACAAAAATCAAGTCTTTCTCTAGCAAATTCATATCCAGCCTAACTTTGTTTTCACTAGAGATATCTGAAAACCTTCTTTCTTGTACTGCATAGGAGGGATTATACATGAAGCCTTGGGTGAAAACTCAATTTTTTGCCCAACGTGTAGTTTATCAGAAAGTCGATGATTCCTATAACAAGCACTTTGTGTTCCTCGTCCACTCCGACTAAAAGCGAATAATCCATAACATCAACAGTACTGTATAAAGAGATAGTAGATGCTGAAGATAACTTGGGAATAGATAAGAGAAAATGGATAGAAAGTATATCAATAAGACTATTCATGAAAACCACAACCATGCTCCCAAGCATGCAAAACATTCACTACAAAAAGTGTGCATTAATAGCACATTATGATAGTATAGATTTTGCAAATGCTATTAAAGATGATATTGAGAGATTTATAACTATATCATAACCATTTTTAAATGCTAACCATATAATAGCAAAGTGGAAATGTAGAATCACTTATACCACCAAAACTTCACAAATATTTCACAAAAACTGCTCAAATACTTGAGCAAAATTTCTTTTAAAAAGAAGCATTTATTAACATATAATCCTAATTTCTATCTTCCTCTCCTTCATGGTTCCTATACCTCTCTATTCCTCCTCTTCACTCGAACTCTCTTCCTATGATGATCTCAATATTTAAGATATAAAATTTATGCTGTCACATATACACACAAAAAAAAAATAAAAAAAAGTGCAAAACCATTTGTTGTGGATAAATATGCTTGGCTAGATTCTTAAAGCCAAGTTTAGGAGAATAGCTGATGAATGAATCTATTTTTTCTAAATATTATCAAGCTGAAAATTGTATGTGTATATGAACTCAATTTTAGGAGAATAATTGATGAATAATAAAAAAATATAATAGGAGAAGCGATGCTGCATTCTTGGTAAATATTAAGAAAATGAGAATAAAAGGGGATAACCATGGATTTTTTTTCCCGTTGCCGAATTATTCTATACAATACCATTTTTTTTAGTTACTTTGGTTCACTTATATGAGTAAATCCTATTATTCACCCTTTAATCAATCAGCATATATCACCAAAAACAAGCAAATTTATTTAATTGAAAAATATATCTTCCACCAAAATGATTTATTTTATAAACAGTTATAGATTTTATATTTAAACGAGATTAAATATCAATTTGAATTTAAAAATAATGGTTAAATTTAGATTTTATAATGAAACAAAATTAATTTTTGGTTTTGATTTACAAAAGAGGATTATGGTGTAGATTTTGTAATTACAAGCAATTATATATTGATTTTGGTTATAAAAGAAATTTAAGATTTAGATTTTATAATTAAATGTATTTAGTTTTTTGATTAGGTGGCGGCTTCTGATTGGGTAAAATAAGTTCACCCCTAGGTGATATTGTTCTTAAAAAAAAGAGAAAGATATGATTTAGGTTTGTAAACACAAAAATACGTGAGGAAAAAGAAAGAGAAGGAGGAGCTGATCATGAGCGCCGCCTTACGGGAGGAACTGTTGATCGAGATTCTTATCAGATATGACCAACTGATTCCTTAAACCCTCACCACGAAGTCGTTATCTCACCTATTTTGTGGAGAGCGAAAAACATAGCGAGTATGCGTTGCACACATCTTCGAATCATGATCACTCGGACACATCGGTCTCTGTAATCGGCCAAGATCTGACCATTCCGACAATAGAGGGTGGCCGCTTCGTGAGCTCTGTACAGAAATTGGAGAAGAGTACGAATTTGTAACCTCAACACAAGACAGGTTGTGGAATTACCCGTTATGAAAGGCAATAATGATAACAATGTGTTCTATGTTGGACACGATCCTGTTCATGATGAATACAAAGTGCTTAGCATGGTTAGGGAGGTGAGCAATGAAGAAGAAAGAGTAGAGTGAGATCCGAGAATCAGGTGTTGATACTTGGAGCGCTGGAGCTTAATGGAAAAAGACACAGTGCCACATTCCTCATCGCCCTTTCCGTTCTTGCTCGCAAGGGGTGATCACCATTAATGGTGCTTTGTATTGTAGGGCTTGGAATGATGCAAATATATGCGTGTGTATGAGTTTTAACTTGAGTTCTGAAGAGTTTAGTTTGATTTAATTACCCATGAATGCTTGTTGGAAGGACTTCTCTTGCAGAAATCTCATGAACTACAACGGAAATGTATCTATCTTTCAATCTTTGAATTTCTTTAGAGATCGTATTGTGGATGTTTGGGTTCTTGAAGAGGGCGGCAGGAGTCAATGGTCGGACAAAAAGGCTTTTGTCTTGCCTGATTTTCAGATGAACTTCCAGCATGGAGATCGGTTATGGATGGGTGGCACTAGTCGCAGTGGTGAGGTTTGGTTTTCAAAGGCAAGTCTCTTGCTGAATCAACCTTCACGCTTTTTCATTTATGATTTAGAGAGGAATGAGATGACTCAAAGGATTGTTACAGGGCCATTAGTTGATGTCGTCTTTAAGAAAATTTGTTGGTTGATGTCAGTTTTCTCGGATGATATTTCTCCACCTTAACCTACTTGATACTTAACACACAAAACCCATTAACACATTGGGCATGTTTTACATAATGTCCCAATGGCCCTTTTCCTTTAGTGACCAAGTCGCGTTTCTTCTCCTTAGTTTCACAAACGATATAATATCAAGTGGACAGATTAACTGGCCTTTTTGTATCATTACTTAATTTGAAGAATGGAGCTTCACTTCATCCTTGGAAGAGAAAGGTAGGCTAAGCGACAGTAGCCAAATTTCCTCTCCACTTACGGTTTCCATGATATTCTTGATATTTTACCTTCACAAGGAGCTTGTATGTGTGGTAGTTGAATGGCATGAATCTAAGCAATGAAAATTGCAAGTTTTATATACATAAAAATGTTGGAATCATCAAAAATGTAGCAGAACGATCTCGACTTTGACATGGAAGCTGCATATTTTACCTTCACCACCTTCGAGCATGGAAGTCATTACAGTTACTGATGCTAAAGTTGTGGCCATGTTGATTAGGTCCATTAAGCTCCCCCCTAGTGCTAATCCAAGTCCTAATAGCAAAATTGTTTGCATTTTTGGTTCACCATGTCCTTTGGTTTCACAATGAGATCCTCTCGTTTTATACTCGTACCTGATATGCAACGATGCAAAGTAAGACTGTGAGAACACTTGCTTCCATAAAATATTAAACAACTAGGAAAAGCATGAGGAATATCAAGTCAAGAGGCAAGTCGTTTGTTGTTTTAGCCACATAATAATATTACGATCACTCGAACAGACCGACCAATAGAGCTATATTATGATTAATAGGCACTTAAATCTGTTTTACATTATGTGTATATCCAATGTCCTATGCCAACCAAAACCAAACTTTTTGGGTAATATGTTTATAAGAAATAGTAGACGCTGTTAAACTTTCTGCCCCGAATTACTCTTCAATCAGACGAAATCAATTTTCCATTTTTTTTCTCTTTCATACGATACCATAAGAGAGTTTCCTCCTACGGTGCGACCTTCTCATTTATGTAATCGAACAACTAAAGCAATGTTCCTTTAAAAAAGCACTCACTTACGCATTAAGCAACTACACGTACGCACTCGCATATATACACTTATATATTTTAGCAAACAAAAAAAAATACTAGCATTTATATATTTTGGTGCAAGAAAATATCCATAAAGGTCTTCTGCAAACAGAGTCATTGTTCTGTATGCTATACACAAATTAAAGCCTCTCGTATACGATTATACTTCTTTAAGATTTTTAACTATTATTCATATTTGGCTGAGAAAACATTAATTATACACATTTTTTCAAGATAAACCATTTAGTACAACAAATATAGTATGAAAATTACATACAGTTATATTAGTGGACCACTATAATATACCTCTAAAACATGTATAAATTAATGTATAGTTTAAGCCTTTTGTTGTGGTGGACAACGGTGGGATTTTAATCGCTAATTAATGATTCTACACAAAAAAAAATAAAAAATTAATGGCGATAAAAACCAAAATAGTTCATGAGGGGATCCACCTAACATGAAAAAATACGACCAATTAGTGGACCGACGACGAGTACAGTGCTCCTTAACTAACCTTCTTCCTAATTTATCATTTACGTTCAGACTAGTGTATACTTTTATTTAAGTATAATTTCGTTTAAAAAAATGACTAGAAGCTTACAGAAAAATTGTTATATACACAATACACTATTTAATAAGTCTATGACTCCCATGCACTTGACTTACGTAACGAGAACGCATTCATCATCACCTCTCAATTCATTTTCACGTCTCCTCTTAATTTTCAACTCTTTAAGCTCACCATATATACAAAACTCTGTTTTTGATTTTCTCTTTGATCAAAATCAAAAAACGCCGATCACAAGTTCACAACATGCCGGGAAATTCTCACCGCCGGGGATCCGACGTCATATTCACCGTGATGATGATCGCCTTGCTGACGTGTCCAACACTCATCAACGGTTCATCATCATCAGATGCTTCTTTAGAAGCAAGAAAGCTCGATGAGGTCGATCCCATAAAGTGCTCTCCAAGCTGCATCCAAAACCCTCCTCCGCCATCTCCTCCACCACCGTCTCCGCCACCACCTGCATGTCCTCCACCCCCGGCTCTTCCACCGCCTCCGCCTAAGAAAGTCAGTTCCTACTGCCCACCGCCTCCGCCGGCTAATTTCTTGTACATCACGGGTCCGCCGGGAAATCTCTACCCCGTTGATGAGCAATTCGGAGCGGCCGCCGGAAAAAGTTTTATGGTGGTGAAGCTCTCCGGTCTAATCGCGTTTGGAATTATGGCGTTCCTGATTCTTTGAAATTAACATGATCGGAGAAAAAATATATTTGAAGATCTGTTGGTATGTTTTAGATACTTTTTAATTAGTTGTTGAAGAACGTTATTGATGGTTGGTTAATAATTTTTCTAGCTAGGATTATATATGTTTCAATATATTTTCCTATATCCAAATTTTCTAATGGTTTTTAACCAAATTAATAAGGTACGAATACTAAAATTTCTGTTCAGAGAAATATGTAAATTCTAGAAATGTATTCTCTTGATGTGATATGTTCTCTGTTCACATTTACCAACAAAAAAAATTGTTCTGTGTTCAACTTGCCATTGATGAATTGATTCTCAAAATTGGAAAGTTTTCTTTGTGCGGAATAATTTTATGAAAAAGCAAATTGTTCTTAATAAAAGTAAAGATAGTTTTTTTCAAAAAGGAAATTGTAAAGTTAGAAAGGCGAGTTTTCGAAAATATTTTGTCTTATTTAGCTTTCCTCTTTATATTTTTAATAAATTGTTATTTATATGCATAAGTAGATTATGAAAAGTCAGTATGTTTTAACTAAGTTAAATTAATTTTAAATGGCATGAGCTGACAAAAAATATTGTAGATGAAGTTAATAAACTACAGAGAGATGATGAATTGATATAGAAACTACTATAATAAGTAGTGAAGAGATGTTTAATCTGGATAAATTAATCTAATTCGATCCAAACTAATTTAAAATAACTAATATAAAATATATTTTAATATGGTTCTAATGTATAAGAGTATATCTCTTTTATATATCAAAACTGAATTTTATTTTGAAAATATATAAAGACTATATGTATTGAGCTGCCAAGAAATTAATAACCCTTCATGACTATAACCTAAGGACCGCTTATCCGTAGAAACTATGAATTAAATCGATGATGGAACTTCTTCATATTAAACAAAAAAACGACCTAAACTCTAAATTATTTTGAAAATTGAAATGTATACTAACTAAAACTTAAATTTGTAATAACAATTTTGAGGTGGAAAAGGACACCTGACGATATCAAAAGTAAAAAAAGACACGTGTAGATGCTATAAGAGAGAGAGGAAAGAAATGGAGATCAACTTGGGTTTCAACAAAAGATGGGTCCTGCAAAGCCGACCTCAGACATGACATGTGAATCTGTTTCGCCTAACGCTTATTTTCTACCAAACCTCCCATCTCACACCTACGTTTTTATTTCTTTTTTCAACGCTTACTAATTACATAAATCATTTACTAAACCAAGTGTAGTTCAAATTTAGACTTTATAAAACTAAAAACAATTTAAATTTTTGGTTATTTTAAGACAAAATAATGTATTTGGATAATCTATATTTTAAACATTTGTTTTTTTCTTAGCTAAGCTTTGGCATATAATTTGTTTCAGAAAAATATACTATTACATTTACTTTTCTGTGTATTTTAAATATTCTACTATGCGATATGAGATCTTCGTATTCGACTTAAAACTCAATAACGATCTCCTATACATTTATTTTATTCTTAAAACCAAAATGAAAGAAAGATTAAATTTGCCCAAATTATTATTATTATTATTATTATTATTTAATTTGCCCAAATTAGTAACTAGCTAAAAAAAGAAAACCAATGAGGCAACGAAAGAGTAATTCGCTCTTTTTCCTTAGAGGCTGCAATTGTTGTGGACTTTATAACTTATAAGGTATGAAATAATTGTGCACTACACAGCTGTGATTATGCTTTTATTGCCTCAAAAAGGCAACACACCACAAACTCCTTTATACTTAGTTTTGTGCAAGCTCACTTAGTAACATATATATGTATATTCTGTTCTTTTTTGTAATGGTTTTAATTTTACTTGGCAATGTCATTATCAGTTTTTGACTTATTTTGGTAAAATGAAAGTCGCGAGTTGTAGTACCCATAACAACCGCACCGTCTTTTACATGAGAAAAATCCATGCATCTTAATTTAATATTGCTTATCGATGCCATGCATCTAAATGTCTTAAACTCATCTTAAATTCGCGAGTTGGGTTCAATTTTCTTCTATTTGTTACTCTTTCCCTTTCCCAAAAATCATTTTAAATTAATATTCTTCAAATAAATGTCATTTTATGACTTTTAGGTTTGTGAAAGAAAAAAATGACTTTAGACTTTAATAAATTTACAATTACAAAAGATTGTTTATCAGTGCCATGCATCTATACTAATATACCTCGGAACAAATGAAATAGTTATGATGTACCTTTAAAACCTTCAATTTCACTCAACGTCTAGCCCTTTACAGATATGCTCACAAATTGTCCTCAAAATTATAATCACAAGTACCATTTTCTTCTATTTTTTGTTTTTGGTAGAAACCATTTTCTTATACTTTGAGATAGGAAAAAACATATATTCAATCTTTTTATTAATGACTTGTTTTTACTTGAAGCATCAATAAGGCTTGTGGAAATCCATCTTTCTTTGTGAGGATTAAAATATTATACATCTATCAACCACTTTAAGCATCTATGACGCATTTGTTTCTTTAGAGGACATAATTAGGTCATTTAGTGGCTGATGTGTAGAATATTCATCTAAAATCTGTCGTTTAACAAAATGGCTTTTATTTTATTTTATAAAATGATTGCAGTTTACGTCTCTCTTTTTAATAGCAAAGCCTGCATGTTCTTCGATACAATTATGGGTCAATAATATACGATTATTTAACCAAAACGTCTGTACAGTGTACACAGAGCGCCGAAAAGCCCATTTAAATTTATTTTTAAAGGTTATAACCAAACCAAGATCCAAGAAAATAGTGTAAGATCAGTAATTTAAACTTAATCAGGCATTTTACATAGTTAGAACATTCTGAGTAAATAAGTCTACACTAGTTAAATGTTAATCCACAACTAACAAAAAATAAATCCATTAATAAACTATGACTAAGACGGACTAAAATCGAATAAACTAGCGATAAATTAACACCAATAATTAAAGTGATTAAGGAAGAATACTAGTTAGCAAACCATTCGTTCCAATAATTCACAAGACAAGTGTCTTCTAGCTAGAGTCCACACCTTCCAACTAAGCTTTTGCCAAAAAAAACTTATCTTAATTTACTTTCTCTTATCCAAAGTTCTTTGTTTACCATTAAAAAAAAAGAACCATTCTTTCACCAAGTTCTTGTAAAACAAAACAAAAGAAAACATGAACACAAACGATCATGGCCTTCTCTTCTTGACCTTAATCTTCGTCTTTTCTCTTGTTTACTTCCCCTACTTAGTCATATCCGACACACCATGTCCCTACCCGTGTTATCCAACGCCGCCTATTGGTGGTGGCTCCTCCACACCTTCCATGACTCAACCACCACCATATCCTCCTCCAGGCGTTAACTACCCTACTCCAGCTGGGAATTTACCAAATTACCCTCCTCCGGTTGGGAATATACCTAACTACCCTTCTCCACCGTATGGTGGCGGAGACAGTAGTGGCAGCAGCTTCTATGGCCCTCCACCGCCGAATGCTATTTTGCCGTACTTCCCTTACTACTTTAGAAAACCTCCTCACCAAACGGATCAAACGTCCTCGTCTTCACACGTGGCGGTTCCAGGGAAATGGACGGTGAGGATCGTAGCCGTGGCAAATCTTGTGGTTGTTGGAGTTCTCGGTAACATTCTGTTTATAACTTAATAAATACGTAACTCTTGTGGGAGTTTTTTTGTGTGTTATGTATGTAAGAGATATTGTAATACTTTAGAATATACTGAAGCGGAACTGTAGCAGAAAAAATTGTTGATTTACTTAAGAACATTATTCGAAGTATTTCTTGTATTATTTAGATATTTACTCATTATATTGACACGGTAAGACATATATATGCATTTGAAACGTTACATCACATAATTATTTGTCGCGATCCATGAATTAGGATAAGCACGAGCAACGTCAATAACGTCACTTTTCGTGGGTGAGTTCATAGATAGTGGACAACAGTATGGAGGTTAACGAATGGACAAAAGGATTAATAATTATATATATGAAAGTTGGCCAACACTCTTCATATGAGTGACACATCATCACACAAAAAAATAATGTGTGTCATTTTACATTAGTTAAATTAAAAATCTAGCAAAAATAATTGAAAAAAAATCAAAAATTTTTTGTTGTGTTAAATTCTCCATTAATCTCACTTTTAAATGAATTTTTTAAAAATAATCAATAAATAAAAAATCATAATAATGTACCAAGCACTACTTTTATTATTTTCTACTTATTTTATTAATTGTTTTTATAAATAGTCATTAACCCATAATGACTAAAATTTTACTTGTGTTGCACTTTAGATGTTCGCTACCTAACCTCATATTAATTTAATAATTTTAGTTGGATATTTTTTTATTATTACGTTTTGTGAATTTGATTTATCATATGACCTTCTTTATGTACATTTCACGTAATAGTCATCCAAGACATTAGACATACCAAAAAAACAACAACATGAGACTCTATATGACTATATGGTAGGGATGAGAATTACACTGTTGACTTAAATTACTAGCATATCATGATGTGATTGTGTACTAGATCGAGAGAATATATGGAATAAAAAATCGTTTGTTACAATTAAGTTATGCAAGTTTCAAAACACATAAATAATATAACTACATACATTGTATCAGTATATCATATATTGTTGTAGTATGTGATCATGATAGTGAAATATTAGAATAATAA
>Ga0041059_1000953_pt1 | contig 22870 bp, 24 predicted proteins | sample AraColnosormetaG_FD_56232 | JGI IMG/M metagenome (GOLD analysis project Ga0041059, IMG submission 56232) | Arabidopsis roots microbial communities from North Carolina, USA - Col MF nosort | ecosystem: Host-associated > Plants > Roots > Unclassified | place: USA: North Carolina | collected... | reverse complement strand
AATACCTGTTCAATCTGAAGCTTCAAACCATTCAGATAGTGGTAAGTAGCAACACCCCTTTCCAACACTACAAATTTCTTTTGTCATCTCTTATCTTACTTCGTCTCTCTTTTCACTTATGTGTTAGCACACTAACAATGGCTCAAAACCAGCATGGTCTCCAAAAGGCAACATGAATGACATGGTCTCTGAAAGAGGGAGCGATATCAGAGAGAGGAGCTTAGTGATTTGCTCTAGATTAGCTTTTTTGTCTTTTTGTTAAATGTCGTTGGACGTGAAACACAAGTCTCGTTGTTCTCTATTTAGAAACCCTAATTTGTCGCTCAAATGATAAGGTCACCAAATTGAGGAACCAATTTGTCTTGCTTTTATATTGCTCGTATACTTAAACGGCTAAAAGCATAGTGAGTCTTTTAAAAATGAGAACAGAGGTGTTTTTTTTTTGGTATACGTTCTATATAGATAACTTCAGCCTTGATCAGGACTTTGTATTTCCACACTTTCATATATCGTAGACAGTTACCCACAAAATCAAAACCATCTGTTACTTAATCACTCTGTTTACTTCATATCTAAACCAATATTTCATAATGTTGCTCATATAGTAGAGGCAGATTAGGTTCATTAGTTAGTGTAAAGTGTAGATTAATCAGCTTACTTACACAAGAGTTATATATCTAAAAGCAAACAGGAAGAAGTTGAGACCATGTTTCTGCAAAAACCCCAAAAGACTAAAGATGCATTTCAACAAGTCTCATAAGAACTTTTGTATCGAAAAGCTAAAAGAGTGGCCAACTCTACACAAGGCTAATTCTTTTAAGAGTATTCACATTTTTGCACAAAGGTAAAGAAAGACGAGTTACTCCATAAGTTGTCAGATATAGAGCTTCTGCACCACTTTTGCTTCATATCAATAAGGTGTAAGAAAAGATCCTTCACCTGCAAGTTCATGTAAACCTACATCAGACTTGAGGCTCAAGAAAACGTCTGAAACATCATCATCACTCATCAAAGATTAATTAACATACCTTGCAACTGCAAACGAATCATCAAACCGTAACAGTTCGAGAAAGCACAAAGACAGGCGACTTGCGGAATTTATTCACAAGCGAGAGTGATTGGACCTTCCCCCAAATTTCACCATCTTCACGTCTCTCCAACGCCACCTCTACGCACCAAACATTTACTTCCCCGTAATAATCAAACCTAGCCTGGCTTTGATAACATCCCAAAATCATCAACTTCCCACCAAAATTCGTCATTCTAGACTCACTATAAACGAGGTTAGGCAAGTAATCAACACCCATGACAGGTCTCCAACCCATTTCTCTTGGATCATACACGACAATGGGAGTTACATGAAGGTGATCCGGAACAACGGCATACAACAAATTATCAACCACACAATACAACACCTGCCAGAAATACCCCAATTGATTTCCTGCAGGTCCCCAATCTTCCCATCTACGTCCTCTTAGATCGTAAGCCACACGATTGTTACCATCCAAAATGTAAATCTTATTATCCAAAACGAAATGAACATTAAACGGTGCTTTCGAACGACCATAGGGGGATAATACACTAGGCACATTTTCCCAAGTATTAGTCTCTACATTGAACACTTCGACCCAATCATCACTTCGTTTAGTGGAACCTCCCACCACGTAAATCATTCCGTCAATCACTGCAGAAGCTGCGTAGGAACGAGCCACTTGCATCTCCTGGAGATAGCGCCACGTATGGAATCTGCAGTCGATGACAAACACAGTCTTTGCGCGTCGATTCAAGCTTCTGAGTCCACCCATAACGTAAATCTTGTGTCCGATTGTGACGGTAGTGCATCCAGGAAACATGGGAGGAAGAGATGTGACTAAGCTCAATTGTAAAGAGGTATTGTTTCTCCGTTGGAGAATAAACCATCTTGGTTCTTCAAAATTTGGGGACGTGAACGTGATCAAGGTATAAAGAACCGGTTCCGTCGAGCCGATGAGCGAGCGAGTTTGGAAGAGATCCACCGAAGAGATTACTTGACGAAAGGAGTCAGAGAGGAGAGATAGCGTCGGGTAATGACATCTCCGGAGAGTCGCGATGGTGCTTACGATTAGTTCTAGTGGCATTTGTGGAGGAATCTGAGGAACATTCTCTACTTCTTCTTCTTGATGATCGTCTTCTTTCGGTTTCTCGTTTTGATTCTCTTCTTCTTTACCTTCTTGCGGGTTCTTGTGAGGTTCTTCGGGTTTCTGGTTTGGATCGCCGCCGTTAGAGCCGTCGTCGGAAGTTTCAGAGATAGAAGCCATCGCCGTGTGAGTGTGACGTTAGCAGCAACGAATTATCTAACTGAAAGTGAGAATGAATTTGATAGTTGAAAAAAATGCTCGTATTTATAGTACAGAGAACGACGGCGTAACGATTTGCTAAAATGGGGCCTTTAAGGCCCATAAAGTATCTGAAATATGAATTGAGTAATTTATTTATTTATCCAAAAAATAAAAATAAAATAAGAATTGAAAGAAATTAGAAAGACGATGATGGAGAAAATTATGGAGTATCTGCAATTGAGCGATGAGGTGGTTGACGACGGTGAGGCACCGCGAGTTGAAGAATTTTTAGGTGAAGGGAAAAGCTTCTACGAGAATTTTAGTCTCAGAGGAATCCGAGTCAACCGAGTCGAACCGGGTTTCATTTCCTGCTCTTTCAAGGTTCCTCTTCGTTTGACGGTAAGTCTTTCTCTCAATCCTCTAAGCCCCTTCTATTTTGATTAATTGTCGAATTAGCGTGATAGGTTTTTGGAAATAAGCTAATTTGAGGTTTAATGGCATTATTGTCAGATGTTTGAAGATGATAGTTCTCGGTGATACTATTAGTCTTTGGAAACTTGAGCAGAATCTAGAAGATGCTTGAACTTGATTGTGTCGTTTTTTTCTTTTATTGGAGACGATGTTGATATTTTAATGTTTTGATAATGTCAGGACAGAGACAAGAATTTAGCAAATGGTGCGATTGCAAATCTTGTGGATGAAGTTGGTGGAGCACTTGTACATGGCGAAGGCTTACCTATGAGTGTTTCAGTGGACATGTCTATTGCATTCCTTTCAAAAGCTAAGCTTGGTGTAAGTCTGCTCAAGTCTTTTTTCAATCTGTACTTTGGGACTGTTTGTTTGCTATAGAAATGGATTGAGAGATATGATATTGAAATGGAAATGAATTTTCAGGAGGAGTTGGAGATAACGTCGAGATTGTTAGGAGAGAGAGGAGGTTATAAAGGAACAATCGTTGTAGTCAGAAACAAGATGACCGGGGAGATTATAGCGGAAGGTCGACATTCTATGTTTGGTAGACAAGCTAGTAAGCTCTGAGTCCAACTTTTAAGTCTTGTATCACTGTAATGTCTGTTTTCAATAATAAGATTATGGTTAGGTAAATTTGGTTAGGTCCTTTGTTCTTTCTGGTTGTGAATCTAAAACCTTGGTACATAGCTTATAAAGATCAAACCATTCAGTAACTGTGATAGTTATGTTGATGAGGATGGTATGATATGTCTCATCTATACAACATTGAAAGCTGTTTAAAGAGGAATTTGAAGAAGCTTCAAGAGAATTTTGTTGTCTATGGTTTCAGCTTGGATTTAATGTGTATGTTGGATTATCAAAAATTCAAAATTATAATGTCAACAAGAGTCTACAACTACTGTAACAATTCTCTTCTCTTACATTGGAAACTAATTTTAAATAGCAGAAGCAAAAAGTCAAAATGTAGATATGGCCGGAAATTCGCACTACATTTTAACTGACAACGGTTCCTATTGAGACGAACCAGTAGTAACAGCAGCATCAGCAGATTGCTGAGAGGATCCTGAAGGTGCTGCAGACACAGAGTCAGGTGGTGGAGCAGAGACTGAACTTGGATGTGGAGGATTAGGCCTTGAACCGGGACCTGGTTGTTGTGGGTAATCATGATCAGCTTGTTGTGAATGGCCATGGTGGTAAGGAGGATACTGCTGGTAAGGTGGTTGCATATATCCTCCATATGATGGTGGCGGGTATGGCTGGTGCTGAGGATAGTGGCCATGTGGTGGCATAGTGTAAGAAGAAGAAGAAGCTCCTCTGTTGTCACTGGTGCTTGAACCGCTTTCTTTGGACGAACTAACTGCACCCATTCTCTGAGGGTCCATTGATGGGTAAAATGGTCTGTCTTGATGAGGAGGTTGTGGTGGTGGTGGGTGCATATAGTATTGTAGCATTGGTGGAGGTTGATTCTGTTGCTGAGATATAACTGCTCGAGGTAGTAAACCACTATGAGCCACACTGCCCTGTTGGTTAGAACCATCTTGATCAGGTTTGGGAACCTGAGGTCTTCCCCATGTGAGTTTTAGCCTCTGACCGTTGACAACTAGCCTGTTACTGAGCTCTTCTGCAGCTTTCTCTGCTCCTTCTCGGGTTGTGTAAGTGACAAACGCACATGCTTTCTCAGCCAAGATTCTGATGGATTCGATTTCTCCATGGGCGTAGAATTGATCACGAATGTCTTGCTCAAGGACTCTCGAGTTTAGCCCACCAACATAAAGCGTTCTGATGCTTTGATCCTCTGGAGATTCCAAAGTACCCATCTCCCCAGCCTTGCCAAGTAACTTCAACGCAACTGGATCGTTTACACTGCAGGAAGTGAAGAATAAGATGAGAAAACAGTTCCAATATCACCAAAATAACAGCCAGTTTACGCACACAAACTGATGTATTTTTCATAACTCTCTTTCATGATATACCAAAGCAAGAAATTGAGGAGTAACTCAATATTATCATACTCAAACAAAATGAAAGTTAGAAGTATGCTTACCCATAATAACGGTCTTTAATGTTCTGCTGGGATAACTCTCCTGTTTCAGGCATCTCATGACGGTATGGACACTCATCACCTCTTGTACACTCTCCCCTAATGAAGAAACTACAAATATGAGCTCGGTTCCTTTTGTAGTAAGGCGTTGTCCTTTGAAGCATACGAATGGTATCGTTGGGCCGAATCTTCCCAAAAGAAGACTCATAATCTAGTCCAGCTCTCGTCTACACAAGAAAACAAAACCATTTCAATAGGCCATTACAAAGTAGAGAAACTGTATAGCCAAATCTCAAACCAATCAATACTCAAATAATATAACTAGTTAGAACGCAGAGTCACCATACCTTTCGATCATGCTCTTCAGCGAAAAACTCTCGGTTCACATCACTTTTTGGGATAGAATCATGAGTACTAATGTTGAGCGCCGTGTCTCTGACCTGAACTGGAAGACCATACTCAAGATCCAAGAGACAAACTTGGCACACATTCTTCAACTTGCAACATGTCTGACAAACTTCAGTCTTCTTGTATCTCGCATCCCTACCAGGTCGCCATCTGAAAACCGTGAAAGGCCGGGTACAGATCTTACACTCTTTATCGTAATTCGCCTTTGTCTACATACCAAACAACAACAATAAATCAATCAATCAATCAAACATGAAGCTGCACATCACTACCAGACATAACATGAGACAGTATTCAATGAATTACATTCCCTCTAAGCAAATTTGATCAGAACAAACCAAAGATATCATTTTGAACTACAACTCCATGAATTCTGATTTTTACCAAAGGTTATGAATTGTATATTAAATCGCTTAAACCCTAAAATCTCAAATCACTAAAATTGCAGCTTCAACACTAAGAAACATAAAAGCATTAAACAAGCTCGAAAATGGACAAATGAAAGGAGATCTTAATAAAGACACATGAATGTTAAAAAAAAATCTAGCTAAAGGCAAGGAAATCGAATTTGTTTGAGGAGAAACATAGGAAGCGAAGAATATACCATTCTCACGTAAGGATTGTCACCGAGACAAGACTCACAGATGATTGGGAAATCAGAACGTTCCCATCCATCAGCCTCGTGATCTCTCAGTATTCTATGCGCCATTTCCTAATTCTCTTCCTTCCTCAATGATTTCTGGATTTCTTCTTCAGTCTCGAACACGAAGATTACCTTGAAGAGCAGATTTGCTCTCGTTTCGATTTTTTCGGGAATCTTTAATATTACAGCTGCTGTTGGGCCGAATGTTTGTTTGGCCCAATTTAAACCCATGAAATAAGAAAGCTTAAAGTGATGGTGGTGTACTGAAATAAACAATACGGACTCACACAGATGATAATTCATCGTCACACACAGGCGGGAACAAAAATACCCTAAAATCGCTAAATGGCGCCACAAAATCTCAGCTTATAATATCACTTCCCGCTAACAATTGCAATCTCCTCCCAGAAATTTCAACAGCTCTAAAAACCCTAACCGTTTCGATTCACACTCTAACCTTTCGATAATTTCCCAGAAGATGTTGGAGCTTCGTTTAGTTCAAGGTTCTCTACTGAAGAAGGTTCTAGAAGCGGTCAAAGATCTGGTGAACGATGCGAACTTCGACTGTTCGACCACAGGGTTCTCGCTTCAAGCTATGGATTCGAGCCATGTCGCGTTGGTGTCTCTTTTGCTTAGATCTGAAGGTTTCGAGCACTATAGATGCGATAGGAACCTCTCTATGGGAATGAATCTTGGTAATATGTCTAAGATGCTGAAATGTGCTGGAAATGATGATATCATCACCATCAAAGCTGATGATGGTAGCGACACTGTTACTTTCATGTTTGAGAGTCCCAGTAAGTTCTTCAAATCGATTTTTGTTTGTTAGGGCTTTGGTTTTGTTGTCAATGTTGATGCTATTGGTGACCTGATTCTGTGTTTATAGGTTTGATTTGCCAGAAGCTAGAATATGATTGTAGAGAATGATTCAGTCCATTTCTTGAAAGCTTTAGTTTGTAAGAGATGAAAGAGAAGATAAAATCTATGTTAATAGAGGGTTTTTGGTTTGGAATAAGGTTTGATATGGCTTTGTTTTTGTGTAGTTAATGATGTTATTAGTGATCTGAACTGTTATTTATAGGTTTCATTTGACAGAAACTAGAACTTGCTTGATGAGAATGAGTCCTTCCATTTTTGTTTTCAGAATAGGTATAGTCTCTAGCTTAAAGACTATAGTTTGAAAGTGAATAGAGTTTCTTGATTTAGTGAAAGTTAACAGAGGAACTTTGTTTGATATTGACTATGTGGTGTTAATCTCATTATTTAAATGGTGTTGATGATGCAGCACAAGACAAGATTGCAGATTTTGAGATGAAGCTGATGGATATCGACAGTGAGCATTTAGGAATTCCTGATGCTGAGTACCACTCGATTGTGAGAATGCCTTCTGGTGAATTTTCCAGGATATGCAAAGATCTCAGTAGCATTGGTGACACAGGTAAATGAACTGTTTGTTTATTTGGTGTATCACTGCGAGGATTCTCTAATCATGATTCTGGTTTTGATGTTATGATTTTGCAGTTGTGATCTCGGTAACAAAAGAAGGGGTGAAGTTTTCAACAGCAGGTGATATCGGGACAGCAAACATTGTGCTCAGGCAGAATACTACCGTCGACAAAGTATGAACAATCACTAGTCATCTAGAGAGATTTGTTTAATAATCTGTCCAATACAATGTTGAAGTGACCTTATGTTTGTATGTGTGTTTTGCAGCCTGAAGATGCTATTGTGATAGAGATGAACGAGCCTGTTTCGCTTTCATTTGCATTGAGGTACATGAACTCCTTCACAAAGGCTACTCCATTGTCGGAAACTGTGACCATCAGTTTGTCCTCTGAGTTACCGGTCGTGGTGGAGTACAAGGTGGCTGAGATGGGTTACATTCGATACTATCTGGCGCCTAAGATTGAAGAAGAAGAAGACACCAAACCAGAATAATGATGAATGTTTGATAGTCTTCGTTCGAGTCCTTTGTTGAAATGTCTGTCTTGATTCAGTTGTTTTCTGGATTTACTATCTTAAGGCAATGCTAAACTAGATAATCGTATGATGTTTGTCTTTCTGAAATTTGGAAAAGCTTGTTTATAACACTTTTCATCTGTTTGTTAAACATTGAAGAAAAAGAAGACACGAAGCCCTAAAACACGTTTGTTTGTGGCTTCTGCAACCTCACGAACTAGTGTTGATTGATGTTTTTGGATGCTTTTACAATTTGTAAAAAACATGTTTAACACTCTTTACTTCTGTTTGTTCTTAAATTTGGCAAAAACAACAAAAAATTTGAACTTTCAAGACACAAGAATTTGTCTGCGTGAGAAATAGACTCGAGAACAATGAAGTAAGACGAGAAGTGTAACAATTAATATCACATGTGCATTTTGTTTAGAGAGATAGCTTCCAATCTTCTCCAGCATACACTGCTTGATCCCCAAGCTCTTCCTCTATCCGTAGCAACTGCAGGAACATTTCAACAGTGATTCAGCTTTTTAATAAAGTAGTTTCTACAATGAAATGAGAACACTATCTAGCAACTAAATGTACATGGCTGCTCCAAACTCAATCATTATGGATCTATAAGCTGAGGCTGCATTAGCCAAAAGTTGAAGAAACTGAAACTTAGCCTAGGTTGCTAAAGATTCACATACCACAACATAACTCAGCTACTTAAAAGCTAAAAAGAAGCTGATGATAATCTGATGAAAGAGCTATGATCCAAAATTCCAATGCAGGTTACTCCACGTAATGTAGATTGTTCTAGTGTAATTGCATAAGGGGTACTGAGGATATTAGTTTGGAAAAAGATCCAGACCTGGTTATACTTCATAGTACGTTCTCCTCTGCAAGGAGCACCAGCTTTAATCACACCTGTTGCGAGACCCACAGATAAGTCAGAGATGAAAGAGTCCTCTGTTTCTCCACATCTATGAGATGTCACCACACCCCACTGGGCATCCCTTGCCATTTTCACTACTTCAATGGCTTCTGTTACTGTACCAATCTGATTCACCTGTATCACCGTATGCACATTATGTCTTTGTCGTTCTTAGGCAGTAAACATACAATATGTGCACAGGTAATACATAGTAATAAACAAAATAGGACGGACGAAATACCTTGAGAAGAAGAGCATTACAAGAAGACTCCTGTATGGCACGCTCAACTCGTTTTGAATTTGACATCAACAAATCGTCACCTACCACCTACAAGAGTTTAACACTGAGAATTTAGACAAGGAAAATGATTGTACAAGAAGATTTAAGGGTCTCTCTCTTTAGATATTTGACTCTGAGAAAAGAATCAGAAGACAGTGTGATCTGAAAGAACACAAAATCTATGTGAACCGTTAATAGTAGGGGAACCGAGTTGGACCTGACATATTCCAAGACTCGAAAAATACTTGGTGTGTTCCCAGTCCTCCTTGTCAAAAGGGTCTTCTATAGACACAATTGGATAATCTAAACCCACAAGGAGACCAAACAGAGAATCTGGTCGTTACAATACTGCAAGAGTACTAAGATAGACACAAAAAATATTGTTCAGACGAGCCAGACATACCATTACAAATTTCTTTGTACATATCTATCATATCTTCCGCTGACTTGAAATTTTGCCCAGATTTATTTGGAGACTTGATATCTAAATCATACTTGGTACCTGTTCAGGAAAGAACAGTTCCACAAGGTAAGAAATAATACACAAAAACGTATAACATAGTTGAAACTTGCAAGAGCAAGATATTGATAGGCTACACATTTGATGATTTAACATCTTATTCGTCTCACTAGCCAATTGTGAATGACAATGCCGAGAACCAAACCAAGACTATCCATGACTACAAGAAGCCGCAAAAAATCAGTTAGCCAGGAAGCAGAAAATTACCTAAACAAAAATTAGTGGCGGCAATATCAATGGCTATCTTTATCTTATCATTGTACCCTGTTCGGTTGATAGCTTCTTTTACAAGCTCCAAACCTTCCTTGAGGCTGCATACAGTTGCAATTACACATATTAGGCACTAAGCCATCAAACCATAACATGGTTTTCTCAGTTTCGACAATCTACAGATGCAAGCAGATTAGCATCAGAGAGGAAAAATATATGTACCTCGAGATATCTGGAGCAAGACCACCATCTTCACCAACATTACATCCCAAACCACCATTCTTTTCTGAAATGACAGCCTGCCATAAACAGCAATAGATCATTCTCACCTTATACACAAATTTACGGATGCAATTAGAAAGGTAACTTCTAGAAAGCCATATATCTTTGAAAATTGACCTTTAAATGATGATATGTCTCAGATCCCCATTGCAGGGCCTCCTCAAATCTACTTGCTCCAATTGGGAGAATCATAATTTCCTAAACAAATTATGAAAACACAACAATCATTACATATGTAAATGAAATTACTTGAAAACCAAAAGATTTCTTGAAGAACTTTGAGAAACAGAAACGTTAATAGTGAACTTAATGTAGAATACCTGAATGGCAAAAGTATTCGAAGCATGCTTCCCACCACTCAAAACAGTGAACGCAGGTACAGGTAACACCATGTTTGCTCTGCCACTAAGATCAGAAAGATGCTTGCACAAAGGGACCTGATAATAACTTCAATCAAAATCTCCTAACTAAAGTAGGCATAAAATACATAGGATAAGAGAAAATGTTATCATTCATACCTCTTTCTCAGCAGCTCCAGCCTTGCATGCCGCAATTGACACAGCAAGTATAGCATTAGCACCAAGTTCACTCTGCAAGATATTCAAATCAAATTAATCATGAGGAGCAATGATATATGAACTTGTTACAATCCTAATAAAAGTTCCCACCTACCTTCTTTTCAGTTTTATCCAAATCTATCATAGCCTGATCTATCTGACCCTGAAGTTTTGGGTCCATACCAATCAACGCCTCAGAAATTTTTTCATTTATGTTCTTAACAGCTTTAGCCACACTGTTTCCAAGATACATTCCTTTGTCTCCATCACGTAGCTCAATAGCTTCATACCTTGAGAATCAGTAAACCAATCTCCTCATGTCAGGCTTATCATATTAGAGAATTGTATATCAATCAGAGTAAGAATAATTCTCACGTTCCAGAAGAATCACCACTGGGAACAGAAGCACGAAAAACGCCTTTGTTCGTGTGCAGATCAACTTCAACTGTTGGAATTCCTCTGCTGTCAAGGATCTGTCGTGCTTTAACCTTCGTTATCACAGATGATACAGCTTTCTTCAGATGATTAGCCTGCACTTTTCCAATTGAAGATTCAATGAGTAATGTAACATAATTTCACTTCGATACATGTAAATCAAAATTCGAAGGAAACTTACGATGAAGAGAACGGGATCTGAGGTTTTAGCCCTTACGGCGGCATTAACGGCGTCTTCGATTTTCCGAGAAAGCATATGCTTGTCTAAATACTCTTGCACAGACATCTTCTTCTTCTTCCTCTTCCACGGACTTCTCGATTCGAATCTTCAAGCAAAATTTCGATGAACAAGTTTGAATCTGAAATTCATTTTCCGATTGACTGTATTTTTTGGTTCACGCTCCGGTTCAGGCTCCGGTTCAGGATCCAATAAGCATATTCAATCATTAAAACGATGAGTTTCACTTTACAAACACATGCTTGCCGTCTGAGGATTTTGCTAGTGCACATCACTCCGTTTTAAGTCATGCAGATTTGAAATGAAAAGAGTAAAAGCCCATTTTAGGCCCAATAAGAAGTCTCTCACGTGCGATTGCCAGGTTGGAACCGCTTTTTTATCTCTCATAAAGCACGTGCGAGTGCGACGATGTTTTAGTAACTGCTCTCCTTAATGGAATCCAGCTGTCATTCACACGAACATATTTTTTTACGAAATTCAAAAAAACTTTTTATCACGAGCCATTAATTTTTGAATTTTGCCACCCGTTGCCACCTCGATTTACGTGGCATTATCTAAACCGTCGATTCGATTTCGAATTACCAAATATTAGCCGTTAAAACCTCCTTTTCTTTATAAATGGACCCTCCTCTTCTTCTCTCTCTCATAAAACAAAAGATCCTCTCTGCTTCTCCTTTCCCTTTTTCAAAATCTCTCTCTCTCTCTCTCTTTTTAGATCCAGTTTTAGGGTTTTCTTCTCTGTGAGCGAAGATGCGTGAGATTCTTCATATTCAAGGAGGTCAATGCGGAAACCAAATCGGTTCCAAGTTTTGGGAAGTGGTTAATCTCGAGCACGGGATTGATCAGACGGGACGGTATGTAGGAGATTCCGAGTTACAGCTTGAGAGGGTTAATGTATACTACAACGAGGCGAGTTGTGGAAGGTACGTTCCTCGCGCTGTTCTCATGGATTTGGAGCCTGGAACCATGGACAGTGTCAGATCTGGTCCGTACGGTCAGATCTTTCGACCGGATAACTTCGTCTTCGGTCAGTCCGGTGCTGGGAATAACTGGGCTAAAGGTCACTACACTGAAGGTGCTGAGCTTATTGATTCGGTCCTTGATGTTGTTCGCAAAGAGGCTGAGAACTGTGACTGCCTTCAAGGTATTTGAAATCCGTCTTCCTTATTTAGGTTTTTGTCTATTTAGGTTTTTGGATCTGTAAATTTAGGTTGGGTATTGGTAGTGTATGATTGTTTTTAGGTTTAGATTTCTGATTTTGAACTGTGGAATACGGATTCGGTTTTGTATTCGTTGTTTGCTTATGGTTTTGGTTGTTTGGATTTACAGGATTTCAGGTGTGCCATTCCTTGGGAGGAGGAACTGGTTCTGGAATGGGAACTTTGTTGATATCTAAGATCAGGGAGGAGTACCCAGACCGTATGATGATGACTTTCTCTGTGTTCCCATCGCCTAAGGTGTCTGACACTGTTGTGGAGCCTTACAACGCAACACTATCTGTGCACCAGCTTGTTGAGAACGCTGATGAGTGTATGGTTCTTGACAACGAAGCTTTGTATGACATTTGCTTCCGTACACTCAAGCTTAGCACTCCAAGTTGTAAGTATTCCAATGTTCTTCGATTATGAGTCAATGTTGTTACTGTATCTGTCTCTGTGGTTTATTGTTTCAGGCTTAGTTATTGATTAGTATTGAAACTTCACTCACATATTTTTTTGTTTGTTTTCTGAATTGTGCAGTTGGTGATCTGAACCACTTGATCTCTGCAACCATGTCTGGTGTAACCTGCTGTCTTAGGTTCCCTGGTCAACTGAACTCTGATCTGCGAAAGCTAGCTGTGAATCTGATCCCATTCCCTCGTCTCCACTTCTTCATGGTGGGATTTGCTCCTCTCACCTCTCGTGGATCTCAGCAGTACCGTAACCTCACTGTCCCAGAGCTCACTCAGCAAATGTGGGATGCTAAGAACATGATGTGTGCTGCTGACCCAAGACACGGTCGCTACCTCACTGCTTCAGCCATGTTCCGTGGAAAGATGAGCACCAAGGAGGTCGATGAACAGATGCTGAACGTACAGAACAAGAACTCCTCCTACTTTGTGGAATGGATCCCTAACAACGTCAAATCAACCGTCTGTGACATTCCCCCTACTGGTCTGAAGATGGCTTCAACGTTCATTGGTAACTCAACTTCGATCCAAGAGATGTTCAGGCGTGTCAGTGAGCAATTCACTGCTATGTTCAGGAGAAAGGCTTTCTTGCATTGGTACACAGGTGAAGGTATGGATGAGATGGAGTTCACTGAAGCTGAAAGCAACATGAACGATCTTGTCTCTGAGTATCAGCAGTATCAAGATGCAACGGCTGATGAAGAAGGAGAATATGAAGAGGAAGAAGCTGAGTACGAGCAAGAAGAAACTTATTGAAGAAACAGATGATAAGAACACCTCAACTTCCAGTTGCTGTTTACTTTTAAAACTCTCTTCTATTAAGTTCTTATAGTTTCTGTAACTATCGCTTGCGTTATTAGTAGTTATGATACTCTGCGTAGGCTAAGAGGATTTATCAATCAATATTCAAACAATCTATTTTGCTAAATCAAAATCCATCCATAGTATTTTTTTTCTTTGTTTCATTATATAACCTTTTGTTAATTTTGACTATGTGAATTCGGTGAAGACTTCACCATCTTTCAAATATAAGAAGCAGAGTAGTAGTGACAATGGTTATAAGCAATATAAGAATCTTCTTGGTTAAATTTTGGTGTGGATTATGAATTTGACGAGTCAATTTGAAGGACGAATCTGGATTTAAGATAAAAATAGTATAAACTCCATAGGAGAATACAATGGTTATCAGTTGTTTTCAATGTCCATGGACCCAAATAGATCCCTCTGCCTCTTAAGCTCTTCTTCTTCAGCCTCCTCCTTACGCTTTTGTTCATCCTTATACTCAGCAACAGCCTTATCAAAAACGCTTCTCACATGTCTGTTCATTTGCATGAGCTCTTGACATGCATCTTTAAAAACCTCTCTTGCTGGATCACCTAAAAGCCACAGAGCCAACACGTTTTATGTTGTTAGACACACAGACAAAGAACTCGGATAAGAGTTATCCAAAAAGAACATAGCTTAACTCTGATGAACAGAGTTTTTGAAAAACAGTACCTGTTGTCTGGACCCGGATATTGACCTGTTCAAGGGAAGGATGTGGGATGGTGTATGCAGCCACGGTTACTCTGGGACTGCAGAATTGAAAACAGTACTGGTTATTGACATAATCATCATTGTCTACACACCAGCATATCAACTCCATCAACCTCAAAGATAAGATAATGTGACATTCATTGAATACAATGAGAATCTCTAACAACATAACATGAATGTAAACCAACATTTAATCGAACTCTCAAGTTTCACAATCACAATATAATGGCGAACTTAATGGACCAAACTCATCCAACGAAAGATATCGGAACAATAATGCCTCGTCACTGCTGTCTCTATCTAAGAGCTAATTCTAGACTATCTTTTCTAGTCTCTAACCACAGAACATGAATCTGAATCGAACTCAACCTTCACAATCACCTTATAATGGCACAAACATACAATGTGCACACTGATTATTCAAACAAAATTTGATTATCTTCACAATAATTCTAACCAAAAACAAAGGTAAAGACAGGTAAGAGATTCATTCCTAATGAGGGAAACTATGAACTCAATAATCAGAATTTGAGAGTGTCACGAACTAAGTATGAGATTATAAAGCTAAAGCCTTTCTCTGTGAAAGTGTATAGCTTCTTCTATATATATACATAACAGATTCAAAAGGATTGAAAGAAGAAGATACTTACTCTTGGTTTAAGACGAATCTAACAGCATTAGCAAGTGTGTGATCTTCTTCCGATAAAGTAAACGAAGCATGACTAACATTCGTGAACGAACCGTGCTCCATATCTCACCTTCTTGCTACTCAATTCCTTAACTCAAAATCAAAAATCCACCACCAACTAGAAAACACAGAAAGAGAACGACTTCAATTGAAAGCTTTGAATAGCTAAACAAACCCACAAAGAAAAACTCGAAATTGAAGAAAATTTCAGCAAAAAAAGTTGAGAGAGTAAGAAAGAAGATACCTCCAATAGAAATTTGCTAAAACCCTAAAAGCTTGATTAGTCGGCGACTTTTAGTCGTGGAGAAGCTCAGATACTTTAGCGTAATTACATCTATACCCTTTCGTTTGATGACGTGGCGTGTAATGTCTCTTAAACCCTAATTCGGCTGTGTAGCAAAAGAGAAGCCTTTGTTGTGTTCTTTACCTCTCTTCACGAAATCCCATTTGAGAAAGTAAGGATTTATGATCTTCAAATTCAAGTATGAATTATAAAGTTTCGATTTTTACGAATCATTAATTTTGTATTCAGGTACTGCTAAAAAAATGGCTTCTCCTATTCCCGTCGGCGTTACTAAGGAACAGGTTCGGTTTATTTGCTCGTCCTTTATTGTTAATACATCGTAAAGCTCCGATCTTTGATCTAATTAGACAATGGAAGCTTAAGTTTTTCTAGCTGTCTCTGTGATGACATATAGGTTTCAATGTTTTTGCAATGCTTAGGGTTTAAATTGTATCGTGATTCAGATCTTTAAGCCATTTATTAGATTTGGATTGGTGTTGTCAAGTTTCTCATTTTGCTTTTTTTTTTTGGTGTCTTGGATTTGAATCAGGCGTTTAGTATGGCACAAACGGAGATGGAGTATCGCGTGGAACTCTTTAACAAGTACTGAATCAAACACCCATTTGGTTTATCTTTCGTTATGAAATTCGATTTTCACTTGTGATTGCTTATCTGGTTTAATTTTGTTTTGATCACATTGTTTAGGGCTTCACTTATTTTCAAATAGTGATATATATAAGCTAGAGGAGTATAAGTTTGAGACTGCTGATATGTCGAAAATCCTTAGGCTGCCTGAATTGTTTATCTTGAGGAGGAAATCTAAAATCTTTCTATGAGGAATTCTCGAGTTCTGTGCATATGTATTCAGCTGTTATGTAGAGTTTAAACTTTGATAACATATGACTTAGGTGGTGTTCTGTTAATATTCATTTCCCCGGGCCATTTGTGATTCCTCTGGTTAGAGATTATGAAGAAAGTCACATCTTTATATGTGTTTCTTTTCCTTCTAATATACTTTGTGGTCTATTGTGATTCCTCGGGTTAGAGACTATGCTGACAGGCCTTGTTCTTGTATTGCAGGCTTGCTCAAACATGCTTTAATAAATGTGTGGATAAAAGGTAAACTATTTCTCCTTTTGATGTTCTATAATTACGTCGTGGAACTTGTCTGCAATTGTTGAAACTTTTCTTAGCTGAGAGATGAGTAAGTTGCACCTGTTTTGAGATTCTTTGCCTAATTCTCAGGTACAAGGAAGCTGAGCTAAACATGGGTGAGAATAGTTGCATCGACCGTTGTGTTTCCAAGTACTGGCAGGTAAGGCTCTCTGATACTTCAACAATTAACAATTTGATACTTCAAATCTTCTCATAGTTGACTACTATTATTCAAATTCAATGCTTATGTTCTTTTTCATTAAATTTGTTTTCAGGTAAATGGAATGGTTGGACAGCTTCTAAGTGCTGGCAAGCCTCCCGTGTAATCCAGTTTAAAGGCAATTATTACAGACCAAAAAGCTCATGGAGGGAACACAACTCTGTTCTTTGTTTTTCTAAAGTTTAAGGCAATCTTGTTTTTATTGTCAAGAAAGTTGCATCACATTTTTGGCGCTGATTTGGACAAATTATGCAATTCCATGTGAACCCATTATTATTACCTAAGGGGTGAAATGAAATAACAAATCGAAAATAACGAAACACATCTATATTACCAAGTTGTTGACTTTGTATTTTTACATTGAAGGGCAAAGAAAACTGTGTATCCTAAAGCACTTAAGTGAAGAAAGTTGCAACTAACATGAGCAAAATCAGCGTAGATTCTAAGATTTGGTGATCGGAGACATAAGATCAATGATCATCTGCTACATTGTTCTCGTTTAGAAGTCTCTGATGATCTTCTTTGCTCTTGTTCTTACTGTCCTTTGTGCTCAGTGGAAGTAAAGGCGTAGGAGAAGGTCCACTAGAACGTTCTGCCATTTCTGCAATAAGAACACGTTCAATATTTCTTCAGTTAGAGCACAAGGTTGACCAAAAACTATGTGCAGTTAGAATGGTCTGGCAAAATTAGAGAATTGTTTACTACATCTATCTTTGTAATAATCTTATCTTTTGGGTGAATAACAAGGTAGCCATACCAGATTGACACAGAAAGTACGGAAGAAGAAAAGCAGTCTTGAGGTTTTTGCCAACATAGATGACAATAGGATAAACTAGGAGTGGAGTAACAATCTGGTTTTCGTAATATTTTGGGAGAATGATGAGTTATTGAGCCAACTTACCTGGCAGTTTACTGTCAACGTAGAACATTACAAGGTTCACAGTATACCTGCAGAAGAAAATGTTGAAATGTTGAGATAGTGTAAAGGAATCAATATTGTCAAACAAGATAATTGATTTCTTCTTTTTTTCTCACCATGCAACAACAATGTCAACTGTGTAATGTTTCCTTGATGCTATAATCAATATGCTCTGTATTACTGCCATAAGCCAAGCCAAGTGCTTGATCCACCTGGGGATTTCACAAACATGAGATGTAAGAATCTTGTGAAGAAGTTATGAACTTCTGTGGAACAATATAAGAGACAGTACCTTCGTGTGCCGTATCTTTGATATGTGCGTACAAAGACTAAGGTGAATATCGTATGTGATGAAAATATCAGATCTCCACAACCATATATAACTCCATCAGGAACTATAATTTTGAACACAAACCTTAATCAAATGCCACTTTATGAGTTATTCTGTACCATTCTAATAATTTGCAATAGATGCAATTCAAACTAACAGTTAATCAAGAGTACTTCAAGAACATTCTTTGGAGGTGGAATCTTGGCGAGCTTGGAGCCCTAATAGAGATATTTGATATACCAGGGAGAAGTCAGTACACAACCAAAGAAAAAAGTTACAACTAAGATACCAAAGCTTAAACGCCCTGAGAATCTTACTTCTCGACAATGATAATTCGGCCCAGGAAGCTGTGTTGCAAAGAATGTTATGATCCTCAGACTTTGAGAAGCCTGAAACATATAGAAGCTTAATCACCTCAACAATACTAAACTCTATCTTCTTTGTAAGTTATAAATAGAAGAATTAATGTAGTGGAAGTGATACTTACAGCTAAATAAACAAAAACTCTGCACCATATCAAAACTGTACAAATCTTTTTACTGTGGGAAACAAAAGGATGAAATGTCCACTGCAATCAACGTAAACCGAAACATAGAACCATAAGATCAATCCAGTACAGCGAGTTGAAGGAGAAAAACGGATACATTAGAGGAAACTTACCAAGATAAATGATCCAAAGATAGTGACAAACACAGTTTCACTGAAAAATGCTTTATCTTGCCCAAGTGCCTGAAGGAACACATATCAATTACCAAACAAACCAGAGGTATGATACATAACAAAATTGATGAGAAAAGTCAAAGCAAGTATACTAACTGGAAGAATAAAGAAACCAGCATCTTGAAGAGTAGGACCAGGTCGGTGTAAGTAGTGAACTCCATGAGCAGCAAGTCCATGAATGTACTGATTTAAGAAGGAACCAGAAACAATGACAATGCAAATAGGATTTATATAATGAACTAACTTTAAAGCTCCCACTTTTAAGCAAACTACTGAAACAAAAAAAAACCAGCATAACTAATTGATCTGTCACAACTTAGCTTGATCATATCACCATTCACCAATAAAGCAAGACTATAATCTAAACACAAAGAAGGAAGCTTAAGAACCTGAAATACAAGTCCAGCAAGAACAAGCTTCCATTTTTCAGCAAGAAGAGAAGCTTCTAATGTCGCTTCTGAGTAAATTCGTCTCCATAGCTTCACATACACACACAAAACCATGGACGCATAACTATCAAACTAAACAATTTCAACATTTATCTTTTGAAAAGAGAGAGACTCTGATTAACGCAGGAAAAACAGAAGAACAAAAACCTTAGGAGCTTCGCGATCAACGTAAACCGGCATGGTTAAGATTGAGAATGAACATTAATCTCTGCAGCAAGATCAAATGCAACTGCTTTTGTAAGAAAGACAGAACAGTTTCATTCCCCGACACAAATACGAGGGCAATCTTGAATTGCACCGACCAGTTTGATTCACCTGAATTGACAAGAATATATTCCCAAATCAATAATTTTGAAGGAACCGATTCAAATGAGTCTTTGCGTTGTCGGAGAAAGGACTCACCTTTTTGTGCAATCTACGCAAACCAAAGCCAATTCTGTATTCTAAACTTTATATAGAATTAAATGATAATCTTGAACAGCAAGGTGCTGTGGTGTAGTGGTTATCACGTTTGCCTTACACGCAAAAGGTCTCCAGTTCGATCCTGGGCAGCACCATCTTTTTCCTCTTTTTTTTTTTTGCTTAATGTTTGCATTTTATGGTTTTAACAATGCTAACTAAACTACTAAAGTAACAACTAACACGACAGAGTTTATGTTACATGATCATGGTAATTGTAATTGAAGAAGAAAGAAGTCAAGAACATAAGAGTTTTTATTAGCTTAAATGTGGATATTCGATTACAACAAGTTTCACAAATTTCTCTATTTAACGTAATCTACTTCCACGCCGTAATTACACAGAAAATACGAACCCCATCAGAAGAGAAAAGAAAAGAAAAAAATATATATAACAAGATTATTTGAAGAAGCAACTAAACCCTCCCAACAGGAGACAAAGGTGGGTGGTGTGAGAGATACCTAGCCGGAGCCTCAGCTTCAATAGGACCTGAAAATGACTTCAAATTCTCGTTTTGAATCGATGACATCTCTCCTCCATAAGCTTTCTTCTCTACACGTGAAGTGTTGGGTTCCACGGTGGTCTTTATTAACGGATTTCGTCCCTCGTTAACCGCTATACAAATGGAGAATGCTTGCAAGAGTGAGAGCGATGTATTGTACTCAACCGCGTAAACACCTTCTCTGTATGTAGTGAAACTCAAGTATGGTTGGTTGTTATTCTCCTGTACTCCTCCCTGCAACAAAACTCACATTAGTGAGATTCATAATTTAAGCCAAAGGTTGGTCTTAGTATTCAGAGTTTTGAGATGTTATATAACAAACCTGAAAGAAAAGCTTGAAGGCATCTGAAGTGGTTGGAGAAGGGTTTATGGGTTTATTATGCTGATTTGTGAGGATTCTAAGGTTACATCCCGTGTCCCAGCCTCCACAGTCACATGATCCATCTGATTTCCATCGTTGGATCAGTGATGACGGCCCTCCTTTGTGCGGGAGACTGTGAACTCCACTTGGAAGTACCACTGTTGCGTTAACCTCTGCAAAGTAATCTCCAAGAGTGGTTGAGCTTGTTGTGTCTGTAAGTTTTGGTATCTTGATCACCATGGCAGCTAGCTCGTTAGTCCGCTGCGATTCAGATGCAACAAGTACAAACTCTCTAGTTAAGAGGTTTTCCGCAGATCTTTCTCCAGCGAGAAATAGAGGCTTAGGATCTGAGACTCTCATCTGAGCGACAATGTTGGATGTGTACTCTTGGCTTTGGACTTTCCTGCTGTTGTTCATCCATTTTGCATTTTTCTTCTGTACTTCTTGAACAGTGAAAAAAGTATACTTGTGTCCATAGTCTTCCTTCTCTGGGAGAGTCTGTTTTCTTATTGTAGCTGCTGTAATACTTTGTTCCTTTTCAACCGCAAAAGTGAAGAGTGGTTGATCATTCTTAGATGTCACACGAAATAGAGCCTGAACAGTTGAAGATTTTCCATTTCTCGACAGAAAGGATGACGAAGATGGTTGACTTGAAGGTGCTTCCTTTAGTGATGGCTCAGGAGATCTACATGAGTGGCTTGATTTTGGTTTTATTAAAGGATCGAGTAACCTTCTCAATGGACTAGACCTGCCTCTGTTTGCTGCACTGGTTTTATCAAAAGAAGAGCTGTCACTGAAAGAAGAGGCAGATGGATTGTCTAAACCAGCTCGTGATGAAATAAGTGCTGTGCTTAAGTGTGGAGGAGTCTTAGCATCTTCGGTGTTGGAGTTTTTACTGGACTTTCCAATGCTGAAGCTGAGTCGGCGAAATGGTGAAATGCTCCTAGCTCTTTCTGATAAGACTTTAGCTGGTTTCTGATCTGACTGTTTAGGTAATGTTTCTGTTGACCTTCTATCTAGAGTCCTGCTTCTAGAGGGACTAGATTCAGCCTTTCTTGATCGTGGAGCTGAACATGATCTTTCTGATAAGAAGCTGATACGTTTTAAGAATGGCTTACTTCCTCCATCAGCTTCACGTCGGAAAGGACCTACATCAGAGTCAAGAACTGCAGTTTTCCCATGCGCTAACCTCTCTGTGAACCCCTTTCGGTTACTTTCCGCCAATCGCTCAGCTAGTAACACTTTCGAATCATAGAACTTGGACAAACCAATAAACTGTTTCTGAGAAACAATCCCTGGTACAAATACAGCAGCAGGCTTTTCTTTTCCAAAGAGATCATGAACACGAGGATTTCGGATTCTCTCTTCCAACTTCTCTCCTTTCTTCTTAAAATCCTCGGCTAGATTCTTTGATATTATCCTTGTGCAAGAAGGACTATCTGGCTTCGATGGACTAAAGAGAGTTCTTGTCTTTGGAACAATCTTAACATCAGTATCTTTCTTCTCATTCTGTTGGACCGCAGTTGCACGAGGGGTCTGATGAAACTGCCCATCTCTTCTATGACTGTGAGAAGTATCACCGTTATCTTGAGGTGGCTCCAAATCTTGAAAATTATCTCCAGGCTTAGAAGACATGAGATAATACTGCAAAGGAGGGTGATTGATCTTTTTACGAAAAGGAGAAGCACAAAGACCTCTACTGGAATCAGTCGATGACTCATCAGTCCAGAGAGAAGACGATGTACTTGTATTAGACAAGGAAGACCTCGTATGCTTATCCATCAGTTTATCAATCCCTTGCATATTCCTTAGCTCCTGTGAACCAATAACACCACCAGCTTTAACACTCTTGTCTTCAACTTTATCACATTTCTTTATATAACTCGGCACATAAGACTTGTACTTCACAAGATCTCTTTCTCCTGAAGCAGTTCTACCTATCCTTGACTTCAAACGATTCTCCAAGCGTTTAGGACATACATCTTCAACTTTTTTCGTGATCTCGCGGTGGAAATCGGAGTAAGATAACCCGCGTTTATCGTCTCTAAACTTATCCGGTGTAAATGCCTTTGAGCTTTCCTTAGTTAATACCTTCTTCTCAGCAGCTACAAATGGTGGTCTATCACAAGAACCTTTCTTCAACTCCAAACGACACTCCATCTGTTTCCAAAGTTCCAAACGTTTCACTCAAATGACTCCTCAGTCTCCCATTAAACTGCAGAAGCTTGAAACGCTCAACATTTTTTTTCACTGTAGAAACAAAAAAAATGGTAAGTCATAACAAATACCAAAAAAAAAAAAAA
>Ga0041059_1000952_pt1 | contig 22874 bp, 17 predicted proteins | sample AraColnosormetaG_FD_56232 | JGI IMG/M metagenome (GOLD analysis project Ga0041059, IMG submission 56232) | Arabidopsis roots microbial communities from North Carolina, USA - Col MF nosort | ecosystem: Host-associated > Plants > Roots > Unclassified | place: USA: North Carolina | collected... | reverse complement strand
ACCCTAAACCATATGATTTTACATATATATATATATATATATATATATATATATTCATTCCAGCTAATCTCCAAATTGCTCAAAATTACCACTTTCATCTTTCTCTACAATATTTTATCTGACAACTGCATAGTGGAGATATAGAAATTTAAAACTTGTAGCTTTTACACAAAACTTATGAAATAATTTATTATTGCCTTTAATAATTCTCTGTCCAGAAAATTTTAGATTATTACTTTTCGTATGTTACACACAGTAAAATCGTACTTATACAATTCGTACGCTTAATAAATTTTGATCGTGTAGTCTAATGACTTATAATAGTATCATCGTTGTGTTTATATATCATCTTGATATAAATCCGATAGAATGAACATTTAAATGTAAAAAACTAAGTTTTTTCCTACAGATTTTAGAATTTGAATTTGTTTCGACTTTCTACTCGTGATTATATATATTCACCGAATGAAAACAACAATTAATGAAGTCGAGACGTCAGCCATTTTTTTTTATTCTTATCTTTGAAATCTATAAAACAGTACTTATCTATGGACTTCATAAACTACATATGTGTGAATGTTTAATATTGAACAAGTGGTTATTCTCAATTTTTAGCTCCAGTCACTAACGATAACCACAACAACGTCGTTTTTGCTTGATATAAGCTCTCTCTTATATCATTTGATTTTATTTTCATACATCTAATCTCCAAGTTGCTGGGAACAAAGTCTTTCATGTTTCGATAATTATATTAAATCTGTCCACAACACATGTACAAGCAAGTTCGTATATTATTCCAAATGACAGCTTATAACTCTTTCACAGCCCCATGATATTATAACGTACTATTTTGAACTACTCTGTGTAGAAAAGTTCAAGAACAAAATATTTTAATTATGTAGACCCTTTAAACCACGTCGTTTAGTTTTACGAAATCATCAATTAATGCTACTTTGTTTGTTATAGACTTAATAGTATTAAAAAGGTATGTTAGTCTTGCGATACAATTTTGTTGCTACCGTTTACACTTGAGATAATTATATGGTTTATGCGTACGGTAAATCTTTACATCTGATTAATGCATTATAATTCAGATTGATAATTAATAGACAAACCTTCTTCTGTTCTTCATAACAAGGGTTCTTATAAAAATTCTTATCATATATATGTGATATATGTCATGGCTTACCTAAGATCGGAAGGATATTCTAAGTAGCACTTAATGTCACTAGAGTCATCTCTAACTACAAAATATTCAAACAATGTGGAAAATAAGAAAGTTAAATAAAATAACTGAGAAGCAACTTGCTTGGTTCGCTAGACTTTATGCAAATTGGGTTTATATATTCTGATAAAGTTGATAAGCGATATATAAAACGGGATAGATAATTGAAAGCGCTTATAATATATAGACCATGATGAGCGCTTGTCTTAATCCCGTGGTTTAACAACTAATTACATATTGATTACTTATTTAGAGAGCTGTTAGCCGAAATGCCAAATTGCAAATGCAAGCAAAGTTTGAGTTGTGGAATCAAAAGTCAAAGCTGCCACTTTTGTTCTTATCGTTCTTGCAGTTTCCACGTAGTAGCCGAGCACTTTAGTACAAGAGATATTTTTCTTTTAAAGATCGACCAAAATCGTAGTTGGTAACAAATATATAAATATGACGCCAGAAAAACTATACATTATACATTTATTTACATGGGAATTAACGTTGTACCATGTCAATGTGATATTTATTCTGAGAGTAATACTATACATTAATAGCAGAACGTATCGCATACTGGTTAATGTCAATTGTATTACACTATTCAAAATCAGATTTGCATGTTATTTAATCGTATTTATATAAAAAGGTTTACATTAAAAATGAAAACCATATTAACACTATATAAAAACTTAGCCTATTACTAGCTTAACTTTTTAGCCACAACATTAGTCAATTGAGGAATATTTTTTTTGCAAAAAGGTTAGTCTATAGAAATTTGATTTTTGAAGGTCGTTTTCGTTGGAAGACATAAAGCTTCTTGGTTGGGTGAATTTAAAAAATATTCAACGTATTTTTGGAGAACAGCTTGCAGACGACAACATCCTTCAAGTTGCCACTTGAATCCTCCTCAAATTGGCTGCTTAATTAGCATACCTCAAAATATATATCAATTAAAAAAGAACGTCACTTGTTAGTCTTTTTCACGAAATAATATATTACTATTTTTGTCGTTATATATAAGTTGGTGGTTGGCATTTTGTCTTATGGTCCACGTTAATTTCGTGAGAAGCCTTTAGCGTGTTTCTTTTGAGTTTTTTCTTTCATTTGTCAGCTCGAAAACAGGCGGAAATTAAACCAAATTATTATTACGTGTTCCTTAATATCGTGTTTTGTTTGTTTACAAGATATCGTATATGTGATCAACTTATTCTTGCTAACTTGTAATAATCTGTTCTAGTTATACTACCCACTTTATATCATTGCATTGAAGCGATGATGAATATGTCTTACATGAGCTTATGATATAGATTATATATATCCGGTATCTAACTAACCATTTTGAATAAATTTCCTTACTGATGTGGTGGGCAAAAAGTTTACGAGTCGGATTGGTTGGATCCGTGTTGGGTTATATTACATTATATCATATTCGCATTTTAAAAAAAATTTATTGGTTAGGCGTAAATTAACTTTTGATATATGATATAATCGCATAGTTATTCAAATGGTATAGTCCAAACTTTCCTTCCAATACAGCACAACCATTTACCATGTTCACATACAAGTATACGCATCACATACTTTACGTGATGATTTAGAGATATTTAGATATTAGTCTGATTTTAAGTTCAAAGACACGATAAACCAAATAGTTATATTACATCATTGAGACTTGTAAAGATTTCATGAACTAATTCTAATCATGAGAGTAAATAGACTTTAAATTGAAAAGTACTCTAATGAGAAGAGTAAATAAACTTAAGTGAAATATTTCATATATATACTGTAACTCTAAATCCTCAGGGAATCAGGAATTTATAACTCATATTTGAGTCCTATTAAAATAAGGTGTTGGATTTTGATTATATATTTTTATTTGTTGTTATGATTGAATTTTGATTTATGCAACACAAATATATATATAAAGAGAACGACTTTGTATTGCTTAGTAAATTGTCGTGGACAAATTGGATTTTAATCAGGCGATATTAACACTTCAACTGCCGATCATCCATATCAAAACCTAAATCAAGGTATGTCCGTTCAAAACTACCACTGTTCTACATTTAGTATTTAAACCTAAACATTTTTTTTTTTTAAACCTAAACTTGTTCTTAACCAAGATGCACGTAGTATCTTGTGAATGGTTAATTAACTTAATTTAGTAGGACGTAACAAAGTTATAGGACATTACTAGAAGTCTAGAACATAGTTCTTTCGTGATCATTAAAACTTCGATCCAAATTTTTTTGACACAATGTGTATTAATTTAGATTGTTCGATTCAGATTTAGGTCTAACTTTCTTAGGTAAAAAAGCTGGAATTTGTAAATATCCCCAAGCTTCAATGAATCTAGACATTAATTCGACAGATAAGATTTGCGTAAAATACTATAGAAGATTTAGATGTATTTCATATTTTCACTTATCTAGGTTTCATAATTAACCAATCAGCGAATTGGTATAAATTAAAGTTTGGATTGCCAAATACCAAACATGTTTGTATTTATCCATCCAAATATGAAATCAAATATAATCCTATTTTTGAAAGATAAACAATTCTGTTCACAAAAAAAAATCAGAAAGAAAGATAAAAACATAGTATATGTGAGACACAGAAAAGGATCTAACACAACAAAAAGAAAATTACCAAAACGTATCAAAGATTTAGACTTAAATTAGGGCTTAAACATGGATTAAGAATAGAACCAATTATAATATAAGTTAGGAGTGAGGAAAGTCGTAATCGAATACAGCTACACACGAGCGTAGCGTGCTTGAAAGAGACACCAAATCCTGTTTTAGTGGGGAACTTTCTTACTTTCACTTTTTCCCCTCTTTTTTTTTTCCTATTTAAGAACAATTATTTGGGGTTTTTACTCTTTTTATTTTCCCTCATGTTTTTTGATTTTATCAGTCTCTTCCAGCAGCCCTCCAGGTGTAACTGGTCACACATTCGCTTGGCTTACCTTTAACCAGGTGTTTCTCCTTCTTCATAGATTTTAGGGATGCCAATTTTCAATACTACGTTTTAAGTTCCTATACCGTAATTTATGGTTTTATTCGCATATAACAGTGGCATTTCCGTTTTTTTCCCACAAAGTCAGATTCTCTTCAAATTAAAATTTTTACATAACTACTTTTCGTATTAAATAAATATTTTAGAACGAAAAAGATCATTTAGATTTATCTCTTTTAATTTTTATTCATAAAAACTAGTTAAAAAATTAAAATAGCATATGATTATTATTGAGATAACAAAATTCTGTCGAGAAAAATCCACCGAACATATATTTTAGCAGCCCGTTTCAAAACCTTTACAATTAAATTGATTAAATTAAACACCATAGAAAGAAAGAGACGTCAAAGAAAGGATCTCTTCTGAGTTCTCTGACTCAATTTCTGAGCTCTCTATAAATATAAGCTCTCTTCTTCACACTTTTAATGCAACTCTCAATATCACTATTAAATATCTTTCTCTTTTCACTTCTTCACTTTCCTCGATTCCTGAGTTTTCGATCCTTTTGTTCTCTAACCACCGGTTTCCTCTTTAACCGGTCTCTGGATAATCATCATAATCATTAGGATCATCAAGATAAGGAATCTTTTTGAGTATATCTCTACACCAAATCGAATCTATGGATCAAAAAGTTAGACAGTTTGAGGTTTGCACTCAAGACGGTAGCGTTGATCGTCACGGCAATCCAGCTATCCGAGCTAATACCGGCAAATGGCTCACTGCTATTCTCATTCTAGGTAATGATTCTCTCTCTCTTTCTCTCTATATATACCACTGTTCTTTGTCTTAAAGTGTTGTGTTTTGGATTCTAAAGAAATGGGTTTTTGGTTGATATAGTGAATCAAGGACTAGCTACGCTTGCGTTCTTCGGTGTAGGAGTGAATTTGGTTCTGTTTCTGACTCGAGTGATGGGACAAGACAATGCAGAAGCGGCTAATAATGTTAGTAAATGGACAGGAACTGTCTATATCTTCTCTTTGCTTGGTGCTTTCCTCAGTGACTCTTATTGGGGACGTTACAAGACTTGTGCTATCTTTCAAGCAAGTTTCGTTGCAGTAAGTGTCTTCAACACTGCTCTGTCTTTTTCTAGGGTTTGTTTCTTTAACAATAAGTTAACATGTTTTAATGGATTATAGGGGTTGATGATGTTATCTTTATCTACTGGTGCGTTATTGCTTGAACCAAGTGGTTGTGGAGTTGAAGATTCGCCGTGTAAGCCTCATTCGACGTTTAAGACGGTTCTGTTTTATCTGTCGGTGTATCTAATCGCGTTAGGGTATGGTGGTTATCAGCCGAACATAGCTACTTTTGGAGCTGATCAGTTTGATGCGGAGGATTCCGTTGAAGGACACTCGAAAATCGCGTTTTTCAGTTACTTTTACTTGGCTCTGAATCTTGGATCGCTCTTCTCAAATACTGTCTTGGGTTACTTTGAGGATCAAGGGGAATGGCCGCTTGGATTTTGGGCGTCTGCTGGCTCTGCTTTTGCGGGGTTAGTGCTTTTCTTGATTGGCACGCCAAAGTACCGACACTTTACGCCTAGAGAGAGTCCTTGGTCTAGATTCTGCCAAGTGTTGGTTGCTGCAACAAGAAAGGCTAAGATTGATGTGCACCATGAAGAGTTGAATCTCTATGATTCTGAGACTCAATACACTGGAGATAAGAAGATTCTTCATACCAAAGGCTTCAGGTAAGATAACCAATTAAAAGTTCTGTTATAATCTCAGAAACCATCGTCAAGATCAGTGTTAACTCTCTCTCTATTATTTTCTACAGATTCTTGGATAGAGCTGCTATTGTTACACCTGATGATGAGGCTGAGAAAGTAGAGAGCGGATCGAAATACGATCCATGGAGGCTCTGCTCGGTGACTCAAGTCGAAGAAGTGAAATGTGTATTAAGACTCTTACCAATCTGGCTCTGCACCATCCTCTACTCTGTGGTTTTCACCCAAATGGCTTCACTGTTCGTTGTGCAAGGAGCAGCGATGAAGACAAACATCAAAAACTTCCGGATTCCAGCTTCAAGCATGTCTAGTTTCGACATTCTCAGTGTCGCCTTCTTCATCTTCGCATACAGGCGGTTTCTTGATCCACTCTTTGCAAGACTTAACAAAACAGAACGCAACAAAGGTCTCACTGAGCTTCAGAGGATGGGGATTGGGCTTGTGATTGCGATAATGGCGATGATTTCCGCAGGAATCGTAGAGATACACAGACTGAAAAATAAGGAACCGGAAAGTGCTACTTCGATCTCAAGCTCCAGCACTTTGAGCATTTTTTGGCAAGTACCTCAGTACATGTTGATAGGTGCATCAGAAGTGTTCATGTACGTTGGTCAACTCGAGTTCTTCAACAGCCAAGCACCAACCGGGCTAAAGAGCTTTGCAAGCGCGCTATGTATGGCTTCAATATCTCTTGGGAACTATGTAAGCAGTTTGTTAGTTTCCATTGTCATGAAGATCTCTACAACAGATGATGTGCATGGCTGGATTCCTGAAAATCTCAACAAAGGACACTTGGAGAGATTCTACTTCCTTTTAGCTGGTCTAACCGCTGCTGATTTCGTGGTTTACTTGATTTGTGCCAAATGGTACAAGTATATTAAATCTGAAGCAAGTTTCTCTGAGTCCGTAACTGAAGAGGAGGAAGTCTGAGTCAGGAGCTAGAGAGTTTTGTGTTTTATTTTAATGCTGTGAAGCTTTTTACAGTAATTTGTTTAAAGCTGAGCTTGTTCTGTGATATAAACTGGTCTTATTGTGTTTTTATTTTTGGGTTATACTCTTGTGCAAAGTTTAGTTGATGTTTCTCAATAAAGGATAAGTTGATTCCACAGTTCCAACACATAGTTTATGTAACTTTTCTCATAACCTTTGAATCAGTCAAAACCTAAACACTTACTAGTAGAACAGTAAAAATTTACAATATTAAATCAAGCTCTTAATGTTGTAGTGAAAACAAGGACTGTTAACTATGGAAACTGCAGAAAAAGCTTTGTGGAAACTTAACAGCCTGAGAACAAGCTAAACGTTCATCCTTAGGTCTTATCTTTGTGGCCACTCGAGCTGATGCTTCAACTCAAGAGTTTCTATGATACAAAAATCGCGAACCGCCTCAAATTGTTGTTACATCAATACAAGAGAGGCAACTCTCGCTGTCTTGATCATCATTTGGCGAAGAAAGGAACTTGACAAAGAATTCGTCTTGGTAGCTGTTTTTACCAAGAGAATGGAATTAATGTAGAATGTGGTTCGTTCTTCACATGGTTTTATTTTTAAGAGTATCTTCCCGAAGATGGCATCCGTTGCAGAGACCGTTGAAAGTCCGGCTTTAATCGCTTGTTTGACATCCCACCAAATGATCTAAACATCAACAAGAAACCGGTTTTTAAAATATATCAACTGACATTTTTATTTTGATAATCATATAGATATAGTCAAGAACAAACCGTGGAGATCCTTGTCGTTTATGCAGAGGTTGACCAAGCATTGATCTCACACTGGACAGTGCTCTCTCAGCAGCCTAAAGGTAAGAACGTCAGAGAAGGGAAAAGATGGGATCAGAATAAACCCGAGGCAAGAATTTAGTTGAGTTACCTGCATTCTAGCTTCGTCCCATGTCGATCCAACTCCTTCCCCTACAACACGCCCATCTATTTCAACCTGAAATATATTACAAAGAGTATCAAGAGGGGTCTACACTCTAGATACTTCAAACCAATTGAATAGATATGAAATATACTGATGGCCCTGAAGAGAAAATCATGAATCTTTCTCTTTTAACTGAAAATTGTCTATCTTAGATTTTTTTTTTAAAAAATTTAACACTTCTGTGTTCTAATCTTTTAGGGGTGCGAACCTGAGCATGTAATTCATCTCTGTGGACCATGTCAGATGGAAGCTGACGCTGAGATTGAAAAGCCATCTCAAGACCCTCCGATGCACACTGGAATTTGGTTACAGATGAATCAAAGATGAGAAAAAACAATATGTGAATGTAAGCAAGCAACCATATCAATCAACAGTATCCGCACTAAGGAGATACATACCAATTCCCTGAGTGCAGTAATGGAGCCAGTGTGCCTCATAGAACCTTCTAATCTCGGATCTGTAGGTCTAGAAGAAACTGGCAACGCTGTTTCATCTCTAGCAAATGGCTGATTATTAAGCGCATTTGCGTTTCCCATACTTATATTTTCATTGGTGAAGGGGGTAGCATCTCTGTGGCTGGGCCCTGGGTCACCATTTGCACGCATATATCCATCTGCAAAAAAAGGAGTAAGAACTCAAGAAACTGGAAACAAACGAACAACAATGAGTTTAAAGCCTCATTATAAGAACAATGTGAATGAAGCCGACCAATATTAAACCTGAGCCAACTGCCACAAATCCAAGATAGCTCTCACCCTTGTAAAGGGAAGGGACCCACAGTTTTGATATCATAACATACTGACACGCAACCGTTTGTGGTGGCAGTACTCATACTCATTGATATAAACCCATTTATGAGGACCAACACGAAGCTACAATAGATCTATTAATATTACAGACTAAACAGATTGGTTGAAAAATTGAGATCTACACCCAATATTGTGAAGATGGTTTAGAAACATCAAACAAATAACATTCACCCAATATAGCAGATTCAAACAATCTATCTCAAATAGTATCTCTGCAGACAAAGATTAAGACACGAGTAAATCATGAGTCAGAAAGTCTTACCAGCTAAATTCTGTATAGAAGCTTCAGCAGCCTTATGCAGGGCTTCTCTTCTCGATTTGCCAATCCCTTCTCCAATTTTTTGATTAGAAAGCCAAGCCTGCAAAAAAAACATAGATTTAATGTACAGTTGACACAATCAACAAAGTAACCTCACTCAAAGGAAATATAGGATCTCAAAGAGCATAAGGTTCCACCAAAATTACTGACACCATACAAACAGATACGTCTAAGAGCAATACGTACCTCAACAGAGAACCGCAAATCTGTACTAGAAACTAAACTTGGTTTGTACTCCACCTACAATGTCATGGAATAATAACACATCAACTCACGTATGGAATTAATGGTAATCATGATGATATTTACATACCTTAGCTCCACATTTGATAGCAATTCCGTGTAGAACATCAGCTGAAGTCTCCGTTGCTGAGACACTTCGTTCAGGTAGGAAGTCAAGATCACTGTTCCTAGAGGAAGATTGATTCCAAGACGCATCCTCCCCTAGAGAGTCCATCCCAATACCCAAGTCAGTGATTTATCTTCAGAACAAAATGATACAAGAACAAATAACTTTGATGGCTTACCATAGAAAGGATGAGAGTCAGGTAGATTGTTATTTGAACGTAACTGTTCATCTCTCCGGAGAGACTGCAAATATATCACAGTGAGCACTAAACGTCGTACAGCAGTATAAAGACCAAAAAAACTGACAACTGTAAAATCATAGGTTAAATAAGATTAGTGGTACCTCCTTTGGCGGCCTGCGATTCTCATGAAGCATCCTGTCAGACTGAGTTGAGTTATCAATCTTAGAAAAAAATGATGGATGACGAGGCCTGTGCTTTTCCATATGAATCATTTCAGAATCCAACGGATATTCTTTTGAGACTGCTCGACGAATTTGAGCAGGATCCATCTCCTCCTCAACAGGAAACCAGCCATTTCTTGATTGCACATGTGAGGGTGGAGCTTGAACTGGAGGTCTCTGAGGAAATGAAGGTTCACTTGGAGCAGGATCCCTAGTATCTTGTCCATGCTGCAATATGAGGAGTCTCCTCCTAGTATCTGGATCTAATTCTGATTCAGGTACCTCACCTTCCTCTCTAGCAGGAGAACTCTGCAAGCTTGGTTCTGAAGGAACCAAGTGTTTAGCTATTGATGTCGGTTGTTGAGGTTGTTGAAATGGAATACTTGGAAAGGCCATAGCTGAAGGTTGTATTGCTTGTTGCACGACTTGTACTGGTACTGGAACTGAAACAGAAGAAGCAGAAGCCATGGGGAACTGAACGGGAGCAGCTATCCTCGGATCTATATTTGCCGCCGGAAGGACAGCTGAAGATGCAGAAATTGCCTCCTGAATAAAACGGAAAAATGTATTTGAATTTCAACATTGGGCAGAAAATTTAAACCAGAAGCCATGTTTACTGGAGTTGGCATCTTTAATGGATCACCACAATAACTCAGTAACAATAGAGCCTCAAAATGTAAATCACCTTCAGTCTTCTCTCCACTTCAGTATCAGCCATCCCGTCAAAGGAAAGTGGATCTTTGTTCCCATTTAAACCCGATGTATCATCCTATATTGAAAAAAGAATGAGTTACTGGGAAGCAGTTTCAAAGGTGAGTAAAATAAGCTCCCAGACTGCCTGGAAGAGAACCAAAAAATTATCTACTCCCAATCGCTAACAAGTATCACGACTAACCTCCGACACCAAATAATGGCTGACATCAGGCGGAGAAGGAATATCCTCAGCATCATTCTCATAAGAAATTTCAGCAATCCTTGGTAGCAGACTATCATCAAAATCCCTGTAACCAAGTTCAAATACCATTTCACCGTAAGTATGTACTAAGGAAGCACCCTTGATCAGTAGAGATGTCAAGAAAACAAACTACTATTATCAAATCTGACATCTTACCTGAAAAATCCACCTCTGACACCACAGGCAACGTTCCTGGCAACACATAGTACTGGTGTTGCAGCAGCCTACAAGAAAAGGAAACGAGCTATATGTGACACCATTTATTACTGAAAAGTCAAGACTATCACTTCTGGTAGAAATTGTGCAACAAACCAGGCCCACAAAGACCCCTTGCGTAGAACTCACCACAAAGCTAGCTTATGTTAGGTCTTATAAGGCTTCATTTGTTCCATTCTAAATGACTTGTGATTCTTTTGATTAATAATATTCTTATCAAATTCACATGCTTCTGCATTTTTCATAACCAATTTCAACTAGGTAAAAATTATACTTACTTCAGCTTGAGGAGAATAATAGGGAGCGAATGCAGGAACCACATGTACCCTCGGCTGATCCTTCTCATCCCAAACTTTCAATCGATCATCAATTACCAATGCCATCTTTGGATGGCAGGTTCCATCGAGAAACACATTGAACAGTGACTTTTTAAAACCTGTGGTGGTTAATTACAAGCTTGTAAGAAGTTTTACCATGATGAAATATAAGCAGGTATAAGATACCAAAAAGTATACCAGATTTCACACAAACGATGCGAGCAAGCAAGTCATTTGTGTTTATCAAATTCCCTTCTGGATCAAGGAGCCTCCACATCTCTAAGGCGTAATCTCTTTCAGCCATCGTGCAAACATATACTTCAAAACGCTTACGCCCTTTTGCTGTCAAATAGCTTCGAAGTTCCTCCCATGAGGGCCTCATTCTCACAAGAACACTTGTATCACGAATCTGTGTGTAAATATAGGAATGCAGATTCAGCCACAAGAATTCAGAAAAATCTAGGTGCTCCAGAAAGGAGCAAATGAAAAATAAAAGGTTATACCACAAGTATTCAAGGAAATCCACCACACAGCACACCACCACTTATTGTCTTTTAAATGTGTAGTAAGCACTAAACATATATGTATACGGGGAACAGAAACTAACAGACATATACTGATTCAAGACTTGCATACCATTGGGTTAATGCGAGTCAGAATAATATTCTTCTCTTGCAACCTTATCAGAGGGCGAACAAGAGGCTGATGGTTGTCAGACAAGGCAGGAACAATTTCAGATTGCACCTTTATCACCTCCCCGTTTTCAACAACCTGGTCACTTTCAATATATTGCTTCAATAGATTTTTGTCATCTTGATAACGCTTCATCTCAGCCACTATAACGGCAAGGCGTTGAGGGTCCATCTCGTTGTTTATTCTCCGCTGAAACCCGTCAATCTTATCCTCAAATGAGCGCATGGTATTCGCCACTACAAGGGTTTCATCAAGATCAAAGACAATACCCAGACATCTAAGATTCAACATAACAAGACAGGAATCGTAAATTCCAGGAGCAACACTAAATGCCCAGAAACAAGGACGGTCATTCTTGATATTTTCCGAGTACATAGCAACCAAATGGAGCTCTTCTCCACCCAAGAGCATTACTGCTGTCTGCAAGAAGCAAAAATCCAAAACTCACAAATATGAGGACAATTTGTAACATAACAAACAACACAAGATTCAAACCCCCACTCTACTAAAAGTTTCTAAAGCCCCAAACTTGATGCAGCTCTGACATTAAGGAAGTTAAATAATGACACAAAATCCTATTTATCATTAAGTGTTTTTGAGTTTTAGTTGATAAAATCTAAGTCTGAGTAAGGCTTAAAGGTTCGTAAGGTTTAGATACCTTGTTGTCCCTGAGACAGGACGAGTAGAATAAACTGAGTGACTCCTGAGCTGGAGAAGGTGAAGCTTCTAATTTGAAACAAAGGCCACAAGATGAAATTGTAGTAAGTATTGCAAGAGGAGGACACCTCTCGCCAGATTGAGAAAAGTGGCTTATTCTGATTCCCATCTTGGCTAGCTCCATTACTTCCCTCTGTTTCTTCTTCCTCTGCTTCATCACATCATCTTGTTGCTGATTCAATTCCCTTGAAGGGTATATCTCCAATTCTCCAAGTCTTCCATCACCATGAAACACTTCTACTCTATTATTACTATACATACTTTCTTTTCTCCTTCTCCTTCTTAAAGTTTACAGATCAATGGATGTCTATTGTCTCATCTCAAAATTGGTTCATCAAAATCTAAACTTTTTGTTGTCCCTTGGCCAGAATTGATAGATTGATCACCAGTCCACACTAGTTTATGAATTGGATCCGAGTTTTTTTCTTTAGCAAGAATCAGGAAAACAAAAGGAAGATTTTTGATAAATGGGTAAATAAGAGAAAGAATGAAAATTTAGTGTTTGTTCCTTAAGATTTTGTTCCCTTTGAATATAGATCTGTAAAATACCGATGATGAATCCACAAAAAAAAACCCTAGTTTCTTTCTTCTTCCTTGGTTGATGATGAGTTTGTTTGTGTATCTGGGAAAAGTTTATTAGGTTTTGTGGCGTTCTAAAAATCGAGAGAAACCCTAGATCCAGATAACGAAGAGTCAAGATTGTGAATACGGCATTATGCCTTTGTCCTTGGTTTTTTTAAGGGAAAACAAAACACGAAGGGCCCCTTCATTTTCTTTAACCGTTCTTTTTTTTATTTATGTCTTATTTTAAAAACAATTAATACTATTTTTAAAAATTAATAAAAGCCTGAAATAGTTTTTATCAGCTCAAAACCTGTCAAATTCTGTTTTTTTTTCGATTCATACCGTACTTGTAATGTACTTTTATACTTGTGTTTCTGATCTCATGTTTTGATTTTTACAGTGTCAAGGATTCATATACCACAAGATATTTATAGTTCATCTAATTCTTTTTTTTTAGAAGATTATTTATTCAAAAGACATGATATTTTTGACATATACTTGTCTCTTTATTTGTGAAATATTTTTTATCTACCAAGCATGAATATTTTTTCACATATATCTTTCCCCTACTCTTTTCAATCTTTTCCTTATAAAATAATAGTTTAGTAAATAAAAAATGATTTATTTTGTTTTCTAAAATACACAACTACGTAAAGATAATTTTTTTTTATAGACAGTATTTTTTTCCTTGTTTAAAAATAACCGTTACGTACAAAAGCCGTTACAAAATTCTTTCCTAATGTCTTTTTTTTCCGTGTTCTTTCCTAATGTCTTATGAAAACAATTTTGAAACTAAAAAGGCACAATGTATATTGTTCTAATTGCATAATAAACAACCGATAACATACACCGGGAGTCGTGCTCACATTAATAAAATCTCAAAGTGAATAAAAATTACCTCAATTCATGTAAAAACTAAATTTTTACGAATAATAAACTAAAACATTTAAATTTTATTAAAAGTTTTGTTGTTAGTCAGAGAATTTTATTTAAATCTCAAATACCCACATATATACAATTTTGATACTTATAACTTTCTTCAAAATTTCAAGACATTGTGTAAACTGTAATTTTATAATTTTAAAAGTTCAATAGAACATTTTTACGAATAATGTAGAGTTAACTCGTGCCAACATTTATAGTAGTGTTTGAATATTGTTCCATACATTTCCTTTGAAATTTTCTATTAGTTACTAGTAGATGGTCTTCTACAAAACAATTCTTACACTCGAAGAAAAATATAAAGTGTTGGGCCTATTGGCAGATATATTCGTCTTCTACTTATATGGGCCTTATGCCAAACCGGAAATAGAATCAGAGAGAATTTCAGCAAACCGACTCTTGTTCATATACGTATATCCTCGATTTCCGTCGTTCTTCCTTCTCCTCTCAATCTCTCTTTTCACATCACCGATTCAGAGAGAACACCGAATATGACCGCCGATTCAACCGTCGCACTCGTTCATAGCGTCGTTTCTAACGGTGATGTCTCCAACGGAAACACCTCCGCTTCCTCTAAGAAATCTCGTGAGATTGACCGTCGCCGCCGCAGACGGAAGCAGAAGAAGAACAACAAAGCATCCCAAGCCGATGTAGATGCATCGGACGTTTCTGCTGCTTCTGAATCCAAAGAGAATACAGATCCCCAGCCACAGGTTAACTTTGTGCTCATCTTCTCGTACTCGATTCATGGAGAGGTGTTCTAGGGTTTTTCTTAGGGTTTGTGATTGTTTATCGTTTGCTGATGATTTTTGGTATATGTTTCTCTTTGATAGGTTTGTGAGCAGATTGTGATAGAGTATGTTCCAGAGCAAGCTGAATTTGAAGATGGTTTTAACGATGAGTTTAAGGAAATCTTCGAGAAGTTCAACTTCCGCGAACCTCTTGCCTCTGAAGAAGACGGTACGAAAGATGAGTCTGAGGAGAAAGAAGATGTCAAAAAGAAGGTTAACTCTGATTCTGATTCAGACGACGACGAGCAGGATAATCAGAACAAAGAGAAAGGCATCTCTAATAAGAAGAAAAAGGTATAGCTCAAACCTTATTATTACCTCTCAATTTGTTTTATTGCATTCTTTAGATTCTGAATATTCTGAATTTCTGTTTCCTCAGCTTCAACGGAGAATGAAGATTGCTGAGCTGAAGCAGGTTTCCGCTAGGCCTGATGTTGTTGAGGTATGGATGCTTCTCTATTGTGTTCATAGTACCAAGGTTTATCTCGTTGTGTAGATATCTATTGTATATTCATAAGTTCTGTTTTACAATTTTCAGGTCTGGGACGCGACTTCAGCAGATCCAAAGCTGTTAGTGTTTTTGAAGTCGTACCGGAATACAGTTCCTGTTCCAAGACATTGGTCGCAGAAGAGAAAATATTTGCAGGTTTGTGATAATTCTAGTAATGTACTGTAGTTAACTATATGTTTCTGTGATTTGTGGGTGTGGTACTGGTACATAGGGGAATTATATCAAGAGGGATAGAAACGTCTGTGATAACCATGTCAATTAAGTTTCCTTATACCTATATATGCTTCTTGCAGGAGAACATCTGTGATAACCATGGAGCCTGGACTTGTAGGTGTAACCGGAGAGGACTCTTAATTTTTTTTTTCTGTCTATATATGAAATCTGTGGTGCTTAGGTTTTGGAGTAAACTGTTTAATGAATCAGTTTGGGATATTCCCTTTCTGAAACTGTATTTTGTTTTCGTATGCATGATAGTGATCTTGCTTTTAGATGCATCTGTTTTTGTAGTACTTTTATACTGCTTTTTCTTTCTTTTTATAAGTTGGTGGCATCTCAGCGGGGTTTCATTTTTGCAGGGAAAGCGTGGGATAGAGAAGCAGCCATTTCATCTTCCTGATTTCATTGCTGCAACCGGAATTGAGAAGATTAGACAGGTAAAAGTTATTCTCTATCAATATAAGGTGCAAGTCGCTAAATGCTTCTACTGTCAGCTAATTCTTGTGTGGTTCTTATGTAGGCTTACATTGAGAAAGAAGATGGTAAGAAATTGAAGCAAAAGCAACGGGAGAGAATGCAACCAAAAATGGGAAAGATGGACATTGACTACCAGGTTTCTATTTTTTTTAATCTTTGTTTTGTGATGAGTATTTGCTGATATCTGTTCTATAACTGACAAGTGAAGCTATTCTTTCCTTTCTCAGGTACTTCATGATGCATTTTTCAAATACCAAACAAAGCCTAAGCTGTCAGCTCTAGGCGATTTGTATTTTGAAGGGAAAGAATTTGAGGTAATTCCTTGTGACATGTTTTTTCAGCTTTATCTATAATTACATTGCTTGGTTTCATTGGTTTGTTTACCTAAAATCTAATTACTATCATTTGGGAAATAGGTTAAACTGAGGGAAACGAAACCAGGGTTTTTGTCAAACGACTTAAAAGAAGCTCTTGGTATGCCTGAAGGCGCTCCTCCCCCATGGCTGATTAACATGCAGGTGAGTTTATTGTGACTTATCTTTTTAATTATTCTGATTGGAATCGAGTTGTTCACCTTTAATCTCTTCTTTGACAGAGATATGGTCCGCCTCCTTCTTACCCACATCTGAAAATTCCTGGTTTGAATGCTCCTATTCCAATTGGAGCTAGCTTTGGTTTTCATGCTGGCGGCTGGGGGAAACCTCCAGTTGACGAAGTAAGCATTTTTTTTTATCTACATTCTTCTTTTTTATTATTTCTATGCCATCTACTAACTTTTATTTTTTTCCCGTTCTTATCGTTTGTGTTACATAGTATGGGCGTCCATTGTATGGAGATGTTTTTGGTGTCCAGCAACAAGATCAGCCTAACTACGAGGTAACTGTTTTCATCTCTCTCTGTTATTCTCCTTAGTAATTGCATATTGTGCTACGAGGTAGATACCACAAAATACAAAGTAAAAGCGTCCTATTGAATATTTAGAGATCATACAATTTGGTGATAGAGTATGACGGTTGTATTTTATCATTATCTTAGGAGGAGCCAATTGATAAGAGCAAGCACTGGGGTGATTTAGAGGAAGAGGAAGAAGAAGAGGAGGAGGAAGAAGAGGAACAAGAAGAGGAGATGGATGAAGAGGAACTAGAAGACGGCACTGAATCTGTTGATACACTGTCAAGGTATTGTTATCATTATGCATTTATGAGGTGTATACTATTTATTTGTTTCCTTATCAGTATAATCTAAGTATAAAGCTGATTTGTGATTTTCCCCTTCTTTCAGCACTCCTACTGGTATAGAGACACCGGATGCAATTGAACTTCGTAAGGATCAGAGAAAGGAACCTGATAGGGCTCTATACCAGGTTTGAAACCTAATTTTGATGATCTTACACGCCTTGTAGGCTTTTCTATTAGTTTGATATAAACCAATAATTCACTGTTTCTGGTCGTTAATGCCTTTTTTTTTTTGACTTGTGAAGGTACTCGAGGAAAAGGGAGAGAGTGTTGCTCCTGGAACATTGCTGGGAACCTCACACACATACGTTATTAAGACTGGTACTCAAGAAAAGACGGGAGCCAAAAGGGTAAGCAGTCTGTTGTTACATGCTCAGAGATTTGTTGTTTTGCTTGATGACAAGTGGGCTAACGTATGCAATTGTGTCAAATTGAGCAGGTTGATTTGCTGAGAGGGCAGAAGACAGACAGAGTGGATGTCAGCTTACAGCCAGAAGAGCTGGATGCTATGGAAAATGTTTTACCTGCCAAGTATGAGGAGGCAAGAGAAGAGGAGAAATTGCGCAATAAGCCAGTGGACTTGAGTGACATGGTCGTCGAGGTAATGACTTTCTTTATATTTATATCTCTATTTTTTTCAACACTATTGATATGAATGCGGATGAATAATCAAACGTTTACTTGGTGGAATGTTTAACAGCATGTGCAGCAGAATAGTAGGAAGAGGAAAATGCATGACAAGGAAGGGAAGAAGAAGAAAGATTTCAAATTCTGAGGTGTTCTGGAAGAGACACGGAAAAGGATTCTGGATTCTGGACATGAGAGAGATAGGGAGAGATTCTTGTTCCAGAGTTATTAGTCTTTGAGTCAGAGATCTTGAGTTTTAGTCTTAATGCTTATGAGATTCTATACTATGTTGTTATCTGAAGGCTTAAGTAAAACTTTGTTTTTGGAATTTGAACAAATTCAAAGCCTGAGACTTGGAACAAAAAAAGTGGGGAAAAAAGGCTTTGTTTTGTAAGCGACGTCTTGTTTTTCAAATTGTCCGAGTACTTTCAGCGTTTATGGTTTTTAAAAGATTGATCATTCGGTCTACAGAATAAACCGTCGATGTGATCTATTTCAGTGCACCTTGTTATCTTTAAGCGAGGCAAAAATATGTACATTTTCACGACATTCGCTCCTGAAACCAAATTATGTTCATATGTTACTGTCATATGCATAGTGTGAACTAATTCATAGGCATGATCCTTGGGTTGTTCAATCCCTGCATGTGATGAAAAAAACTTAACATACTGTGGATTTTTTCAATGATGTATTCTATTACTTTTCCAATATTAGGCGACAAATGATTCGACCACACCTCATTCCGGGAGAGTAATGAAACAGCGACAAATGGCCAATTATGCCACTCATTGTCCTACCGGGCTACCACCATTCTTCACCTTTCTTTCAACATTATCATGAGCATGATGACTCGTAGAGTCGTAGGGTTCCTAAATCGCCTTTCTTCACCTTTCTTTCAACATTATCTATTTATCTTCTTTTCAAATCTCGCTTATTAATCATTATACATAGGCCTCTACATGGTAGACACATTTAGAAACAACAAGAAGTCTCTCCAAATATGAATGGTTATTCAGCCTACAAGCGATGTCAGAATTTTTTTAACACGTAGTTAAAAGTTTAACTTTGCTAGACAAATGAAATCTAAGATTAATATAAACATAAGAAAGTATATATGCTTGAAATGAGACAAATTTAGCTTTACCACTTAAAGGTTTTAAGCTAAGTGGATTCCGCTTCTACAATGATTAATGTTTGTCATTTTGGTTTCTGTTTACAATGAGTTTCACATACATACTAATTAAACTACTAAGTACTAGCCATTATAAAACATGCTGAAAAACGAGTCACATATGGTTCATCGTACCATAACACCTTTGGATTCCCACTACTAAAGAGATTCAACTATGGGTGGTCACTATCTATTTTATCTATAAAGTGTGAAATCCTATTTTTCATTCAAATCTTAATAATTATAACAAAAGTACCATTACGAGAGGATTGGTTTTAGTTTGGTAAGTTTTTTTTGAACCAACCAAAATTGAATACAATGTACTTCAGTGATAAAACCAAATATTAACCGAAAGAAAAACTGAAACAAAGTGAGATTGTTTTGAGTTTGACACTACTCTCAATTATTAAACCGAACCAAACCAAATCCGAGCCGAAATTCGAATTTAACCCAAAAGTTCATCCCAAATGGTGGTGGAGTCATGAAACGTGAATTGAAAGATGAATAATAGATGAATTATTTACTATATATACAACCATAGAGGCTTCTATGCCACCACACACTTCTCACTTAAGAAAATGAATAACTCTTTACAAAGTTCTAAACTTGTGCTTCTATTGGCTATTGCTTTGGTCCTATTTCTTAACACGGAGCTGGATTTTCTTACAGCTGCTGGAGCCTTAGACAGTGATAGCAAAGTATTCAACTAAAAATACCTTTCTCTATTTGCAAAAATCTCTAAGAGTTAACGGATTTTAAATTTTGTTGGTACTCTTGTTTCGCGGATTTTATAGGTTTATATAGTGTATCTTGGCGAAAGAGAACACGATGATCCTGAACTTGTCACAGCTTCTCATCACCAGATGCTTGAATCACTTCTTCAAAGGTATTATACTTGAATCATCTTTTAAAAATTTCTACTAATAATGATATTGGACAATTACCTATTGAATTTGTTTATATGTACAGTAACTATTCATTAAACTTGTCATATATACATGTTTAATGTTTATTAGTTAAAACATTTATTCAGGCATCTGTTAGGTTGATAATAATATATTACATACGTTTCTTGTCACACAAGAAACTCATTAGCCCATACTCTGTTTTTCTTCACAGAATTGAAACCCTCCTCTGTTTTAAACTTTGTTTGTTATGAATTATGAGCTCATATTTCACTTTTACATATCATGTTATATACAGCAAAGAAGACGCACAAAACTCCCTGATCTACAGCTACCAACATGGATTCTCTGGTTTCGCGGCGCTTCTTACATCATCACAAGCTAAGAAAATTTCAGGTACTCAACAAAACTCAAACTCACATTTAAGGAATATTCGTATCTTTGACTCTGAAAACAAAGTTTCTAAACCAGAATCTTGTAAATAAACACAGAGCATCCAGAAGTTATCCATGTTATACCAAACCGGATTCGGAAACTTAAAACCACAAGAGCTTGGGATCACCTTGGCCTCTCTCCAATTCCAACTTCTTTTTCTTCATTATCATCTGTAAAAGGTCTTCTTCATGACACCAACTTGGGCAGTGAAGCTATCATCGGTGTCATTGATTCCGGTATCTAACTCTCTCCTTCTCTAACTCTAACTCCCTCCCTCTTTCCTTGGCTCACATCATGTATGTATGTATATGCAGGGATATGGCCAGAGTCAAAGGCAGTCAACGATCAAGGCCTTGGACCAATACCTAAGCGTTGGAGAGGAAAATGTGAACCTGGAGAACAGTTTAACGCCACAATACATTGCAACAACAAGCTAATAGGAGCTAGGTACTATCTAAACGGTGTAGTCGCCGCAATTGGAGGAAAATTCAACAGAACAATCATCCAAGATTTCCAATCCACCAGAGATGCAAACGGTCACGGTACACATACAGCCACAATAGCTGGTGGCTCATTTGTCCCCAACGTGAGCTACTTTGGTTTAGCCCAAGGTACTGATATATATATATATATATATATTATTTCACCACAGAAGTTAGCTTAAGAGTCAAGGTACTAGTTTTATAAGACAATAGTTTGTTTCCTTTTTAACCGATGTGTGATTCTTATCAGGTCTTGTCCGAGGTGGTGCTCCTCGAGCCCGAATAGCCTCGTACAAGGCGTGTTGGAACGTAATGAGAGATGAAGGAGGAGGAACTGATGGAAGATGCACATCTGCTGATATGTGGAAGGCTTTTGATGATGCTATACATGATGGGGTTGATGTTTTGTCGGTTTCTATCGGGGGAGGTATTCCCGAGGATTCGGAAGTCGATAAGCTCGATTATATCGCGGCTTTTCACGCGGTGGCTAAAGGGATTACGGTTGTGGCTGCTGCGGGTAACGAAGGGCCTGGTGCTCACACTGTTGACAATGTTGCTCCTTGGCTTTTGACTGTTGCTGCAACTACTCTTGACCGGTCTTTTCCTACAAAGATCACACTTGGGAATAATCAAACCCTCTTCGTACGTTTTACTAGTTAGAGAAAACAGTTCAAAGTTTGGAGTTCTTTTTTGAGTAACTTGTTGTTCTTTTGTTCGTTCGTTTTTAGGCTGAATCTCTGTTCACTGGACCGGAGATTTCAACCGGTTTAGCTTTCTTGGACTCAGACAGTGATGACACTGTTGATGTGAAGGGGAAAACAGTTCTTGTTTTCGATAGTGCAACTCCAATTGCAGGGAAAGGTGTAGCAGCAGTGATCCTAGCCCAAAAGCCTGATGATCTTCTTTCTCGATGCAATGGTGTACCATGCATTTTTCCAGATTACGAGTTTGGAACTGAGATTTTAAAATACATACGTACCACCAGGTCTCTATCTTGAAACAAAAACACTCTCTTAACTACACAAGTGCATGTATATATATACATCATTGATCGTCGTGCCAACAGATCTCCCACGGTGAGAATTACTGCAGCTACTACACTAACTGGTCAGCCTGCAACAACTAAGGTTGCTGCATTCTCATGTAGAGGGCCTAATTCGGTTTCACCAGCCATTCTCAAGGTTATTAAGCCATTGCGTCTCTTATCAATGTTTACTTCAAAAGGTTTAACGTTTCTGAGTAAACTTTGCTAAATATGTGGTCATGTTTTACTCTGTAGCCTGATATAGCAGCTCCGGGTGTGAGCATACTCGCGGCAATAAGTCCGCTTAATCCAGAAGAACAGAACGGATTTGGACTTCTTTCAGGGACATCAATGTCAACTCCTGTTGTTTCTGGAATAATAGCTCTCCTAAAATCTCTTCACCCTAAGTGGTCTCCTGCTGCAGTGAGATCAGCTTTGGTCACAACAGGTTCCTGCTTCTTCTTATTCTTCTTTTCCATAAACAAACCGTTACAGACTATCATCTGTTTCTTTTGTAGCTTGGAGGACAAGTCCATCTGGAGAACCAATCTTTGCTGAAGGATCAAACAAGAAGCTTGCAGATCCATTTGACTATGGAGGAGGACTTGTAAACCCTGAAAAAGCTGCTAAACCAGGACTTGTCTACGATATGGGGATTGTGGATTACATCAAGTATATGTGTTCTGCGGGTTACAACGACTCTTCAATCTCTCGTGTGCTCGGTAAAAAGACTAATTGCCCAATTCCTAAGCCATCAATGCTTGATATCAACTTACCTTCAATCACAATTCCAAATCTTGAGAAAGAAGTCACACTCACAAGAACTGTAACCAATGT
>Ga0041059_1000951_pt1 | contig 22886 bp, 17 predicted proteins | sample AraColnosormetaG_FD_56232 | JGI IMG/M metagenome (GOLD analysis project Ga0041059, IMG submission 56232) | Arabidopsis roots microbial communities from North Carolina, USA - Col MF nosort | ecosystem: Host-associated > Plants > Roots > Unclassified | place: USA: North Carolina | collected... | reverse complement strand
AAAATGTTGAATTGCGTTTTGGCGGGAAAATGTTGATTGTCGTTTTTGGCGAGAAAATGTTGAATGTCTTTTTTGTCGGGAAAATGTTGAATGTCTTTTTTGACGTTAAACTGTTAAATCGCGGTTTTGGGGAAAAAATGTGAAAAAAATTTGACAACAAAATGTTGATTCACTTGAAAAATGACTTAGAAAAACCCGTGGGTACCCATAACACAATGAGGTAAACCCATATGGGTTTTATTTATTTGGGTACCCAGCTCATTTTAAACCTGTGTTTTTTTTCCAGAAAAAGTAGATGTATGGGCTTAAATTTTTATGTGGGTTTTGGATACCCAGTGAATTTTAACCCATCATTAACATCTCTATTTTTGGGGATATGGTGCTTTTGGATTCTTTTTCTGATCCTAGCCATTTGATATTATTTGAAAGAGTTACAGAGAAGTGAGAATGAGAGAAGAGCGTAAATAGATATTAATCTTAACGTTCAAGAAAACGTTATCAAAAGAGCAGATTTGAATTTTGAAAAAAGAAAAACACATAAAAAATGAATAAGATTTGATCCAGATATATAGAGGAATATATTGCTGGAATATAGCTAGTTAAGGAGGATTTGTTTGTATTTATTTTGGTGGTAATGTACGTAACAATAATCTCTGATAATCAAACGTTTAAAGTTGAACTGATTTTGCTTATATTTTATCAAGATTTACATAGGGGAACTCATAATAATATTATTTTCATCACTTTTCTCTTTTGCTAAAAAAGACATCTAGTCAGACCCATATTGCGTCAATAAGGCCCAGCTTATCAATAAGATTACAACCAACTATAATCTTAATTTGTCCATTGCAAAATAGAGAATGAAAATAAAGTACAAGACAACGATTACATATAAATTTTGTTTTTTTTCTCTTTACAAAAGAAATTGAAGTTTTTGAAAGGGGAACTCTTCCTTTTTTCATGCTGCAAGCCATGAACACGACGACTCATATTTTATATATCATACTTGAATCTCTAAATGTAATACTATTTATAGTTAGTTTCATACTGATTTTATTTCTCGCATATTCATATCAATCCATCATCTAGAGCATATTGTAATGAGTCATGCAAAGATGTTTGACTCCGGTTTTACGCCGTTCTTTGAGCTTGATCCTGCATGGAGTTAAAAAAAAAAAATATTACCAACATACAACTTTCCTTTAGATCTTAGACATTTTCTTATATATATACCATGCATAATGTCTAAAATCACCAGCTAGCCCATTCCGGATAAGTTAGCATTCTTCTTCTCTTCTCCGATCAAGTATATTTTGGGAGAGATGAGTCGACCAAAGAAACGCATATACATAGATCAGAGGAGAGAATGCTGACTTACCCCTAACCGGTCTAGTTGGTTAGAATTGCAAACCATACATATATACAACTTTTGGAAAACATCTTTGATCCTTAACCGGCCAAGAGGGGTTAATTAGTCAAATAGGTCAATAATGAATTAATAATACATCAATATTCCAAAATCATTAGCAAGAAGATAACGAGTTTTTCTCTCACGCACCCACATGCATATTCTTCTTTAGTACCATGTTTTTATTTTACCTAAAACCATACATGTGTTGTTTTTGAAGCAAGTAGCGAAGGCTGTAAATTGCAACCAAACGTTTTTACCTCTTTAGTGATCACATTTTTAAGATATTAAAATTTAACATTCAAAAATTATGCCAAATATTTGAGAGAGAGAGAGCTCACATACCATGATAATGATGATGAAGTGATGAGTAGCCCGTGAAGCCATTGAAACATAGATGTTTGATACCTCTCTTCATCAGCCCATTTTGTCTGCAGTTTCAAAGCTTCGTTAACATGTAAGTCGCTTGCAAATATACCAAATTACAATTTTGGTTTAAATAACAAATTCAAGAAAGCAAAAGATTTGTTTATTCGTTTGGTTAGGTGTGTGTGAATAAATAATTACAGAGTTATATGATATTGTTATACTGATGAGCATGCTTACGAGCGATGAAGAATGATGATGGAGATAATAAAACAAGAACATACAACTTCCAGGTTCATTGAACCTGGTTGCCTTTTTGCGCACCCACAAAGGCGCTTAAGGAGGGATTAAACAAGAGAGTGGGTCGAAATTTATATATAGACCCGAAATTTTTAATTTCCCTTTCATTTATTTTTAAAAAACAAAATTCATGCAATTACTTTTACTAATCACTACTACTATTATGTATTTTCTCTCGTATTGTATTGTAGATTGTTTTTTCTTTGTCAGAATAATAATTTAAAACTACCGTTAATAATACATATGGAAAAACGTAACTACTTTTTTCATGCGTAGTAGTACTAACTCAAATACGAAGTTCCATACATTAGTCAGGTTATATACTTTTTAGTACCGTATTATTAAAAGTAATAGTAGAAAAGAAAAAGAATCACTTTAAATAGTAAGAATTGTGGAAAGATGACCTACCTACAATACAATCAAGTTCAATCAAATATAACTATACGAAATGGACACGTTGTTTATTTCATTACACCCAACTTGTGTTAGGTCTTTTAGTTAGTGCATGCTTCTCTTTTCTATCTTTTCCAAAGATTGATGTTTCCAGTTGTTTTAGCTAGATTGATGTTACTAGTTATCTAAGTTGTGTATAATTCTTTTCTTACTTAATTCGATCCATTGGACTTTATAATGTCAATCTGTAACACAAATAAGACTTAATGATTTTTGTTTTTTTAAAACAAAAAGTTAGCAGTAGTAGTAGTATCTAGATTTTCTAAAAAAATTCTGTGTTAAGATTTGATTTAAATAAAAATTAAATTTATCGTTGGATTTCTCGATTAAAAGTTTGAAATTCAACAAGAAATATGTTATGCATTAGCGTCTATGACGACGACAAAAAAAATCAAAAAATAAAAAAAATATATATGTCAAATGAAATCAAATATAACAGTAAAAGTAACACTTAAGCCGACAAAGCTTCGTGTAAAAAAGTAGATTACAGTGTCTGTTCAAACCCAGTTTATCACGTGCCCACCAAACCTTACAATTTGCAACTCAATTGGCTTCTTCGGATTCTCTCTTTTTCTTTTTTGTTGATCTCTTTGAATTTCAGCAAAATAAGTAGATTAGAATTTTGATTTACCTTAGAAATAATTTTATTATATTTCTCAATATTGGAATTCCAACGGTGGCTCCGTTTTTATAATTTACTAAATTTAATAAAGTATCCTCTCTAGAAAGTATGTAGGTTTATTTTCACTACTAATCTTTAAAAAGATTGCATCTATTTCATATTGTAACTTTTGAGAAATATATTTTTATTATTTTCTTAAAAAAAGTTAAACATGTTTTTTTCTTAAAATCTTTTTATGTCACAGAATTTTTTAAACATAAACTTCTTTCTATTTATCGTCAATTGATTTTGAGTTGAAAATAATTCATATTGAGTATTCATAATTTCTAAACGTTTTGATATAAAGATCCTTTTATAAACCGAATTAGAGAAACCCTGTAAATCTTCTTCATTGCACAAAATAAGCAGATCCAAGAATTCAATCTAGATCACTTATCACTCGATTTCAGTGTCTACGTATCCTCTATTTCAAATTTCCAAACACTTGTTCTACTCTTACATCTCCGTATAACAACACTACTGGTAAACCAACACAAAACAAAAAAAAATCTACTCGTTTGACCCAAAAAAATATATTTGGGCCCTAAAGTTCAATAACAAAATCGATGCTGACATTATTGTATGTAACAAGGCCCATAGACAATAATTCAAAAATACTCGCAAAGAGATTAGTGTTGTGTTGAATTGAATCACATCCACATACACCCAAAAAAAGCCAAATCACGACTCTGTTTACTCATTATTATCTTCCTCTCTATCATCAATGGCTCCAATCGTACCACTTCACCGTAGTACTCCAAAATCTCCACTTCTCACGAAACAATGCTATTAAACATTTCTTCTTCTCCAATCTCTCATCGAAACCCTCACTTCCTCTCCAATTTCAACAACCCCATCTCTTATTTCCCTCGACGATCCAAAACCCATCTCTCAAAATCTCATTTTTTCCCCAAGTTCACTCCTTTATCCAACCAAAGTCTCAAAAACAGAGTCTTGTTCGGAAACAAGAGGTACCCAGATGGAGAAAGGTTTGATTTTAGATCAAGAGCTATCTCCGGGATTGATTTGGGAAGCTTTGAATCTGTTCTTGAAGCTATTGCTGTTCTCACAACGATCATCGTCGTCCATGAATCAGGTCATTTCCTTGCGGCTTCTCTCCAAGGGATCCATGTGAGTAAATTCGCAATTGGGTTTGGTCCGATTCTAGCTAAGTTCGATTACAACAATGTTGAGTATTCGCTTAGGGCTTTTCCTTTAGGTGGGTTTGTTGGTTTCCCTGATAATGATCCAGATAGTGAGATTCCTATTGACGATGAGAATCTTCTTAAGAACAGACCAACTCTAGATAGATCAATTGTTGTTTCAGCTGGAATTATCGCCAATGTGATCTTTGCTTATGCTATAATCTTTGTTCAAGTGTTATCTGTTGGTTTACCTGTACAAGAAGCGTTTCCTGGTGTTCTTGTTCCTGAAGTTAAGACCTTTTCTGCTGCTTCTCGTGATGGGTTGCTTTCTGGTGATGTAATTCTCGCTGTGGACGGTACTGAGCTGTCTAAAACCGGGCCTGACGCTGTTTCGAAGATTGTTGACATTGTTAAAAGAAACCCGAAGAGTAATGTGGTGTTTAGAATCGAAAGAGGGGGTGAAGATTTCGATATTCGGGTTACACCGGATAAGAACTTTGATGGGACGGGGAAGATCGGTGTTCAGTTGTCTCCAAATGTTAGAATCACTAAGGTGAGACCGAGGAACATTCCGGAAACGTTTAGATTTGTGGGAAGGGAGTTTATGGGGCTATCTTCTAATGTTTTGGACGGTTTAAAACAAACATTCTTTAACTTCTCTCAGACAGCAAGTAAAGTAGCAGGTCCTGTGGCAATTATTGCAGTGGGAGCAGAAGTGGCAAGATCAAATATCGACGGGCTTTACCAATTCGCAGCGTTGCTGAATATCAACCTTGCGGTGATCAATCTCTTGCCGTTACCGGCTCTTGACGGTGGAACATTGGCATTGATATTGTTGGAAGCTGTTAGAGGAGGGAAGAAGCTTCCTGTAGAGGTAGAACAAGGGATAATGTCTTCAGGGATCATGCTTGTGATATTCCTTGGATTGTTTCTCATCGTTAAGGACACACTTAGCCTTGATTTCATCAAAGAAATGTTGTAGTTATCTCTTTGAGGAGGAAGAGAGAAACTTTAGTGTGAAGAGGTTGAGAGTTTAGAACAAATTTGGCTATCCAACACAAAGATGGTGATGAATTTATGGTACATACATATTCATGTAATAGTTCTACTCTTGTTATCCCTTATAAAAGATGTGTTTGTCAAGAAAATCGTCGAAATTGTTGTTTATCAGCAAAACAAGGCATGAACAGAAGGGAAAAAGCTAATGAAACCATGAAAACTCCTCACAAGAACCTAATATTCTCAATGTAACCTCCAAAATCAATATCTCATGAGTTCGCATACCAATCCCACAACGAAATCTAATATCATCGTCGTTACTTCCTTGGATCTCTGTTTTTTTTAACCCCACTTTGTTAAAATGGTAAACGCAAACACTAAACGGTTTATATTTTGACGATTGTAACCGTGGATAAATCCCCATAAGCTTGCCGGTATGAATCTCTTCCTTGGCCCTTACGTACTTCCCAAGTGAATCATCCCACACATCACACGCCATATGCGAAACTCTGAGTTTCTCAGCATCCTCTAGAATCCAAAATCTTACCTCTTCATTGGAATGATTCTCCATACGGATCATATCGCTAGACAAATATAAAAGAGTGGAATAGTATGGTGGCGCGATATGTGATACTTCGTGTGCTTGAATGAATTCCATCTTCTCAGACCTAACATCGAATTTAACTATTATTGACTGTGAAACCCCATAGTATATAGCACCATCTATGCATATCCCTCCATAGACCATGTGATAAGTTTCTCCAGTGGTGTTTTCAATCTTTCTCCACTCTTTTTGTTGAGAACTTAGCGTGAAAACGAAATATTCCTGATCTGTATCTGTTCTATAGCCGTCGAACATCATCACAACCAACAACACTTTGTATTGATCTTCCACTGGATCGTATCCGAGACGTACGTGCATGTAATTTTCGTTGGTAACAACATCGGGCAGTTTTACTATTTGTCTCGTGGTTGGATTACAAACCGCGATCGATGAACCACGTGTGCAACAAACGAATCCGTTGACAGGGGGAGATCTGATGTAGTTGACGAAATTCGAGATCGTCATGTCGTGTCTGGCTATGCCCGGAGAGGATTTTCCGTTGTCGTGATCAGGAGCTGAGTAGATGAAAAGCTTGTCGGAATCCAAGTGTTTGAAAGTGAAAAGGAGACGCGGCCGTGTCTTTGACCTAGTCAGGAACGAGTCAACGAATTCTTTACTGCGGATGATTGAGAACCAGAGCTTTGATACGGATTGGAATCGGATATGGATTTGGTCGGAAGGATCGATAGTATCTCGAAGGTGAGATCAAAAGAGATGGTTTTTGTGGAGTTTCCGGAGTGATCTAGGTTACGTGGGGGAGAAGATTTTGATTTTTTCACAACGGAAGATCTAACTAGAAGAAAAGCTTCTTTCAAACAATTTTCTTTATATAGGAAAACTCTTGAACAGTCTAAACTCTAAAGATTCGACTTCAGTTGAACAGTTGTGTAGATCACTCAATTAATCACCAATAACCATAAAGCTTCTCCGCTATCTAGATCTTGAATCTCATCAATAGCTCCTAAACCTAGGATTAAGCTAAAGTATATATTGTAAGATAGTGAAATTCTCCTTGAGGAGATAGCTTTGCATTGCACTCAATATATACACGGTTTAGCAACGATCTTTCCTAGATTCTAGGTACATGAGATATTAACAAAGTCTAACAAAGTCTTATCTAAACTTGTAACAAACATATCGAGACGAAATATTGAATGGAATATTCTATCTCCTAATATATATAGGTACCATAAAGATAAGGTCAACACAATGGGCTGAAGTTAAAAACATAAGTTTAAGATTTCGGATTTTAAGAATAATAAAGCCCATGAAATAAAATATATGATAGTTTTCAAATCCTTTTGTAATTAGAGGCCCAAAATGTTATTAATCTCTTCAAATCTCTAATATATTAGGTCCGACTCACAGTCACACTTAATCGAGCTAGATTCGGTAAAAATAGTGTGACAACGACTTTTTCTTACAAAAGGATCTAATTAACCACATAAACTTCTGAAATCAGCAAGAACGTCTTCTACACAAGTACGAAAACTATAGCTTTTTAATTTTGAAATAAGGAAAATGTAATGAAAAATGATATATTGTACTTTTAAAAGTATTTCTATATTACTATATTAAAGTAAGAAATTAATATAGTAATATGGTCAAATGAACCTGGATATATATGGAAAGCACTTCAAGGTAAGGTGCGTTAATGTGAAAGAATCCAATGGATGGGCAAAATCGAGGGAATTGTATGACAAGTTACAACAATTCATTGAAAATGTTCAACAATAATATATTAAAGGGCAAACCATATTATTTTAATTAAAAAAAAAAAAACTGAAAATCACTAATAGGTCAAAGTTGAAAACTAATTATTATATGGCCCGATAGTTTTTATCAGAGTTAACAACTTTTGATCAATTCTATTGACACTCTTCATAATTGAATTACATATAATTAACGTACGAGGTTTTGAGCTACAACTTAAATGTATGTAACAAATTTGGTGGGACTTAGATCAATCTCTCTATCATAATCAAGAATAAACAAATTGCAAATATCAATTAGTGATATAATTCAACTGATGTAGGAAAGACTAAGAAAGTTTAATTTAAGTTTATAGGTTCTAGTGTTCTACTAATGTGGTATAATTTTACACATCCTGAAATGAAAATTAATATATTTGAAAACATATTTTATATTGAAATACATATTTCTAATAAGGAATAGAGAAATTTTATAGGCGAATTTTTCTATGTAACTAGGCAATTATTTTAGTTAAAAATTTAAACTAAAAATATTTACACCAAATACATGTGGTTATCATTCAATTTTTCAAATAAAGAAAAATTTAAGCGTATTCAACGTCATTTAATTCTTTGTTTTGAAAAGTAAAAAAATTGCAAGACGCGTTGAACTCGTGAATACATATTATGTATATACGACAAATTCATTAATTTGCCTTATTTTTGTCAACAATTAACATTTTCAATTAGTAGAACTGTAATGAAAAAAGTTAGGGAATCTTTTAAGAGGAGTGTTCTAATACAATTTGACACTTTGGAACAATTTTGCTCTTAAAAAGAAGTAATTGCTTATAAGACTCAAACTCTTATGATAAAAATGTTGCCCATATGAAAAGTGATCATGCCAACGTAATTTTGCATGAAATATCGCATACAATGACTTCTGATTTATCTTTCTTTCCCTCTACCCTTGAATATAGAATAAAGAAAATCATTACATTATATATTTTCTAGATTTAAAATAAATGTTTTTTTTTAAAAAGAGCAAGAAGAAAGACATAAAAGGCGTGTGGGAAAAAGAAAAGGAGTAAGACAAGTAAATAAGAGAAAAACGCGTCTTTGAAGAGAACGTCCCCATTCCATTAGGCATGCTATGCGCGGCCGTGAAAGAAGCTCACTCCTCTCCTTTTTCTTTTCTTCTTCTTTAATTTACAATTTTAAATCTCTAATCATATATTGTCAAGATTCAAGAGATATATAAACTGATCAATTTGAGATGTTACTTCCATTTCTTAGTTTTTGATATTCTTAGCTTAGTTATAATTCGAGTGTTTGTCTATTGTTTCATAAAAGTTTATAAGTAGGTGGAACAAGTCATTTTCAATTGGATTCTCTGTTAACATCAAATAAAACGGCTTTGACTAATTACTATGGATTTTATTGAGAACGACTTGTAAACATAAACTTATCTATGTCAGAAAACAAAAGAAGATTCAAACAAATATAAGACTGAGACAAGAAGAGGTCTTTGATCAAACAAAAAAAACACAATAAGAGGTGATAAAAGTAAGAGATATAATTTCTCATAATGATCTCATCACAATTTTTATCAACTCTAATATATATAGGTCTAAAGACAGACAATTATCTAAGTCTTTCTGTAATTTCTTAAGACCACTCTGTCTTTTCTCTAAGGAAAGACCAAAGAGACGAGAAGAAGACAAAACAAGGCATTAATAGTTTAAATAAAGCACGTAATAACAACAAATTATTACGTAATAATTTAACACAAAATTTATATTTCTTCCAAATATACACCAAACACCTCTAAAAAAAAATTCACCCTTTTCTTCTTTTTCTCTATATATCTAAAATCACAACACACAAAAATACTCATATATACAAAAATATATACAATATACAAACATCGTATATATCAAGTAACAGAGAGAAAAATCTTTTTTCTTCCTCTCCTTGATCGGAGGGTCGCCGTGTTGAAAAGGATGGATGGTGGTGGAGAGACGACGGCGACGGCTACGATGGAGGGGAGAGGGTTGAAGAAAGGGCCGTGGACAACGACGGAGGATGCGATCTTGACGGAGTACGTGAGAAAACACGGTGAAGGTAATTGGAACGCCGTGCAAAAGAACTCAGGTTTGCTCCGGTGTGGCAAAAGTTGCCGTCTACGGTGGGCGAATCATCTCCGGCCAAATCTAAAGAAAGGATCTTTTACTCCTGATGAAGAAAAGATCATCATCGACCTTCACGCTAAGCTTGGAAACAAATGGGCTCGTATGGCTTCTCAGGTTATAAATTTTTATCATAAATCTTTTTTTTCTTATTTCTTCATTTATTAATTTTTGTTTTTTAAATTAATCACCTTATTTGTTTCTTCAATTCAAGAAACTAGAGGGCTTTAAATTTTCTTATATGCAATTTTTTTTTCCTAGTTAAACACACAATTTGCATGATTAAATGTGTTTGAACTTTGAATCTTTCTTTCTCTTGGCATGATTAATCTTGCTTCTCTATTTTTTTGTTTGATGCTTATAAGCATGTTTTTTTTTTTGTTTTTGATGTATATAGTTACCTGGAAGAACAGACAATGAGATCAAGAACTATTGGAACACGAGGATGAAGAGAAGACAAAGAGCTGGTTTGCCTTTATACCCTCATGAGATTCAACATCAAGGGATTGATATTGATGATGAGTTTGAGTTTGATTTAACTTCCTTTCAGTTCCAAAACCAAGATCTTGATCATAACCACCAAAATATGATTCAGTACACTAATTCTTCTAATACTTCATCATCCTCGTCTTCATTCTCTTCTTCATCTTCTCAACCATCAAAAAGGCTGCGTCCTGATCCTTTAGTCTCTACTAATCCCGGCCTAAACCCGATCCCCGATTCTTCGATGGATTTTCAAATGTTCTCTCTTTACAACAATAGCCTTGAGAATGACAATAACCAGTTTGGTTTCTCTGTTCCTTTGTCCTCATCATCCTCGTCTAACGAGGTGTGTAATCCCAACCACATCCTTGAGTACATCTCCGAGAATTCGGACACAAGAAATACCAATAAGAAAGACATTGATGCTATGAGTTATAGTTCATTGCTTATGGGAGATCTTGAGATAAGATCGAGTTCTTTCCCTTTAGGACTAGACAATAGCGTCCTAGAGCTTCCTTCAAACCAAAGACCGACCCATTCGTTCAGTTCTAGTCCTATTATTGACAATGGTGTCCATCTTGAGCCACCTTCTGGCAATAGTGGACTACTTGATGCCCTCTTGGAGGAGTCTCAAGCCTTGTCTCGAGGCGGACTCTTCAAGGACGTTAGGGTTTCCTCCAGTGACCTATGTGAGGTTCAAGATAAAAGGGTGAAGATGGACTTTGAGAATCTTTTAATAGATCATCTAAACTCTTCTAATCATTCATCATTGGGTAAGCACATAAAATTTCCCATCATTTTCATTTATAAAATTCTTTTTGTTATAACCGATGATTTTAATTAATTTACTCAAAAGTAGTATGGATCTTTGGTAGTATCGAAGATATCTACTGGATCTTAGGGCTAATTGACTCTTTCATTTTAAATAGTGTTTAATAGTACATAACTTGGGTTCAATGCAACAGGAGCAAACCCTAATATTCACAACAAGTACAATGAGCCAACAATGGTAAAAGTAACGGTGGATGATGATGATGAATTATTGACGAGCCTTCTCAACAACTTCCCTTCAACCACAACACCTTTGCCTGATTGGTATCGGGTGACAGAAATGCAAAACGAGGCCTCATATCTTGCCCCACCAAGTGGAATTCTTATGGGAAACCATCAAGGTAACGGCAGGGTGGAACCACCCACGGTGCCGCCTTCGTCCAGTGTAGATCCTATGGCCTCGTTGGGGTCATGCTATTGGAGCAACATGCCTAGCATCTGTTAGTTTGGAACCTGCCCATGAGCAAAAATCATATTTCTTTGATTTGAAAAAAAGAGAAAGCTAATTGTGAGCTTAACTTGTGTTTAATGTGTAAAATCTTCTTCAAAGTGTTTTCAACTTGGGATGTGCTATGAACTGTATGTTAACATGTTTTCAAGGAACAAAAGAGAAATTGAAAGAGATGAGGAATGAGCATATAATTTTCTTTTGGGTTAAAGTCATGGTACATATGGATCTTATGGCTGTACAAGAGATGTTTACAAGTAAAAGAATTGCATTATACAAACTGATAGTTTCTTTTATTTATTCATTTTGGGACAAAACCTAATTTTGCATTTGATTGTTGTTTAGATTTATCAGATCCTCTTACACAGAATTTTAAAGTTCATCATCTCACAATCAGTTAAGATTTAGTGAAGTGATAGTCGACATCCTTTGTTTTACTAGGAAAATCTCTATTTGATTTTAAATGTCAGATCTTTAACAATGGAGTAGTTTAGATTCACGACTAGGCCACAATCTCTTGGATGTGTACTTGACTTTTATTTAGGAGAATTACTATAACAAACGTAAGAAACAAGTAAGAGCTCGAGAGTAGAAAATGGGGGAGGAGAATGTGATTGGGCAGTGAACCAACTAGTTGCATCCATTGCCATTGGCTTATGTCATTTGCATATTATTTCACACTATTCCAAGAAATAATTTCCTTAAATTGCGGCTCCCAAAGAAAGAAAAGATAATAATTATGTATGCAAGTAGGTCCATAACATATTTTTTCTTATGAGGTTCCTTAATCTTTGTACTTGCACCTTATCTGAGTTCTGACATCACACTGCAGTTCTTGGATCAGAAGTCTCTTTATTTCTACATTTTCACTTTACTTTATCTGGATATATTGATGTCACTCACTCTACAGTTTTCTTTCTTCTTAAGTTCCTCAAAATATAGTAATAATTCCTTCTCTAAAATGTCATTTCATATAATAATACTGAATCAAATAGCACAATGCGAGAAAAAAGTAGTACTAAAAGATAAAAAGCTGAAAAAGCACTCATTCCAAATTTAGCATCAATATGCAAATGACTACAGATGCTATGAAATTCTGAATCTGACAAGAAAGTCAGAAACTGGCCAAGCCTGAAAATGTCAGAAATTACATTCTAGAAACTGAATACAGTTTATTCCATTCACGACCATCGACAAAATCATATTAATCTGAAATTGAGTGGAAAATAAAAAAAATACAACAAGAAATCATCAATCATACTTGCTCACCAACACACACTACATCAAAACTATACACACAACTTAAGAAAAAAAGACTACAGATTAAGATTTAAGAAACAAGAACTGTGGAAATTGAATTATACCACCAAAAAAAAAAACTTATGGATATTTTTCAAGTGGCTATTGTTTTTTTATGAGATTGCATTGAAAAACAAACACACTTAGCTTTCATGGCTTCCACTTCACTCGCATACTCTCTGAATTTATATTCCTCCTGCTGTTTAAACGTTGGAGGAATCTTCCCTTCGCTGTAACATTGGTTACAGAGGCTAAACCCTGTTTTCACTTCCTTAAACCGAGACCCGATAATCGGATATCGGCAAACTGAACAAACCTGGTTCCCGTGTCGATTCCTATCTCTTGTTTCGAGTTTAAAAACAGTCGACATGATACCAAATCCCCACTCTGAATCATCGTACATCTCTAGAAACTGGTTGAATGTTACCGTCGAAGTATCATCGCTTTCTCCATGAACTTCTAACATTTCACTCATTCCTTGTGATGGTATGTAGATAGCTCTCAAGAGTTTGATGTATTTGACGGCTTCCATTTTTGTAATCTGAGAGCTTCCTTCGTTTACCGGTTTCCAAAGTAGCGCATCAAATGCAACTCTTTTCCTTTTGTCTGGATGGCCACCGCATAAAGGAGCAATCACTGCGTAAAACATTCCCAAATCGACTCTTCCCGACCCTGAATCATCAAGAACCGAGAGGATTTTCTCGTTTATGGCCTTAATAGCTCCTTGGAAAGTTTCAGGTTTCAGGACATTAAGCAGACGCCGGAGAATCTCTTCTAAGTTTGGTCTCCTTATAGATTTTGTGGGAATTCCATTGCCGGAATAGGATACAGGAACATTGTTGTCTCTCATCTCTCTTCTTAATGCTTCAACATCGCATTTCCACAGCCTTGTGACTCTCTGGAAGGCTCTAACTTGAAGAGCTATGGCTAAATCTGGCCTTAAAGTAGTCTTCTCGCCTACCGTCTTGAATTTGGAAGATTCCACAACAATAAACGGACCTTCTTCGTTAGCACTATTTCCTTTTTTGACCTTTTTCTTCTTCTGCAACTGTTTCAGATGAGATACCGCATCGTGCAACTCAACTCGGTTAGTCATTTTCAGGGCCTCCTTTAAAGCCCTTTTAGCTTCTTCGGTCTCTCCAGCACCCAACAAGGACACAGCCTTGTTGAGTTGTGCACGCCAATGGTTAGGCCACACCGCTAAAACTCTAGTGTACATCTCTGAAGCTCTTTGAAACCTACCCAAATCCATGTAAAGCCCACCGAGGTTATAAAGAGCATCAACATGACCAGGTTTCAAATCTATAGCTCTCTGGAAAACCTCAATAGCCCTCTCATCCTCCCCCATTGCATGAAGCGACGAAGCCAAATCACAATGCGCATCAGCATAATCCGGTTTCAAATATATAGCTTCCTCTAAAGCCTTCACAGCAGCTCTATACTCTCCTACACCAAACAGAGCACTACCTAGAAGCTTCAAGGCTCTGTAATGCGTTGGACAAAGAATCGCAGCCTCTCTATAATACTCACAAGCACTCAAAACCATACCTTCACCTTCAAGAGAGATACCAAGATTGACATAAATCTGAGGAAGCAAGTAAGCCCATTGATTCCCACCAGACTCCGCAGCTTCCAACGCCAACAAGAACTCGTCTTTCGACTCTTTATACTTCCCCAATACATAAAGACAATTCCCAGCTTTGAAATGAGGTCTCACATCAGTCGGTTGCAACTCACAAGCTCTCTTAAAACTAACAAGAGCTTCTTTAAACAACTGGTGCTCATACAAAACCTTACCAATCGCCATATGTCCATCAAAAGCTTCTTCTCTTGATCTAGCACCATCTGCTTTACTTCTCAACACACCTAATTCCTTCACAAACACTCCATAATCATGACTCGATTCTTCCCAATAGATTCTCTTATCCGAAATATCCGAAGACGGTCCTAACTCTCTAGACCATCCAGCTTCAGAAAACGCATCAACATTATTATTATCCACTTTCAATTTCCCATCTTTCTCCTGCTTAGACTTCAATCTCTTAACCAAAATCTCCAAATCATCAACAAGCTTCCACGTCTCATCGAAAACAATACCATGGTTCGGCGAAACCGCCCAAGCTGCCGTTCTCTGCTGCTTCTGCGCTTCAACAGCTCTCTCATCAGTAATCGAAGATGACGAAGCTTCAGAGGCACCCTTTGTCTCTTCGTTAAACTCAATCCCTAAAGCGTCGAAATCACGATCAACATCTCCAGCACCGTCGTCGTAAGTTCGGAGAAGACCGTCAAAGGTCAAACCTTTATCTCCGTCGATGAATTCAGCGTAGGTTCGAAACACTTCATCGAGAATTGCGCTTATCTGTTCGTCGCTGAATTTAACCCTAGGGTTCACAGCTACGACGAGAGCTGACATCTCTTCACGGCTTAATCCTCCGTCGAGATTCCCGTCGAATTGCTGGAAAATTCTCTTGACTTTCTCCGATCTGCTTCCTCTCGTCGTCATTTTTTCCTCACCGGAAAAATAAAAATCCAACCTTTTATCTTTCCCTCCCCACAAAATCTAAAAGTGAGAATCCAATGTAGGAAAAAACACGAAATTGAACACTAATTACGGATCAATTTCGAAGCTTTGTTGAGAGAAGCTACTTAATCCTCTGGTTTGTATTGTGAAAAAAAGTTGCTAAATTTAAGAAATGAAGAAGAAATCAAAGTGGTACAAGAGTCCGAGCTGTCTATTTGTTGTCTCTCTGTGTCTTAAAAAAAACTCAGAGATAGTGGACAGGAGATAACGGTGTTGTTGTACTCTGCTGTTGTGGGCTTAACTCTATCTTTTATTATTTTGATTAATTCTTACGAAATATTTGTCTTTCTAATTTTTTTTTTAAAATTCGAGAAAAGTAAGTACAACTATATAAATAGTTCAATAGTCAATACCAATAAATTGAATATTTATTGAAGAAGTCAATTCTCCACTTGTAATTAGAAAATGTGATAGAGAAGAGATAAAATGACGCATTATTGGCTAATAAATGCGAAATAAAGAACAAACCTTGATATTAGTTTAATCAATTCACACTAACCTTGATGTGGTAATCAAGCTAGGTTTTATTTCAAGAAATTCGATTTTACTTTTTTATAACCAAATTTGAAGCTAAACCAGAGAAAAATTTCAACATTACTTTGACAAATCCTTCAAACTATTGATACATCCTAGTAAACCAAATTCACAAACCGAACCGGTTTGGATCAAGTTCTAAGAGAAGATGAAGACAATGGAAACCTGAGACGAAGCTTATATATTTGCTAAGGGGTCTACTAGTTTGAAGATGATGATTATGGCATCGTTCTGGTGATTCTTGCTAGGCAATTATCTTTGGGTCGATTGTGAGGCAAGAACATCACCGGACATCCGGGATTGCTCCTTTCCACCCTGTGATTATGCCATTGGAAACAAAACATTACGATTCTGCATGCAGAGTGATAACTTGAAAGCTGAGCTATATACAGAGAGAGAGGAAGTTACCGGTATTTGAGGAGGAAATGATGAAGAAAAATGGAAATCTCGAGCTTGGCAAGATCGTTTCCCGGGCATAGGTGGCTTCCCAAACCAAAAGGAAGGAATGTGCCTGCTTTTGGTGTGTATCCCTGTAGAAGGAACCAGACAATGTTCAGATACTTTTGACATATAAGAGACGGCATCACCAAATACAGTTACAAAGACATTTCATTGTAGAATGCTTATCTCTACGTACCTCCCATCTTGAAGGATCAAATTTCTTTGGATCCGGGTAGATTTCAGGGTCCAAATGGACGTTCCTAAACCAAGTCAGAACCTTCCAGCCTTTTGGAATTATATAGCCTGAAAGAAGAGACATGAGAAATGAGTATAATAAAAAATTAAGATGATTTACCATGTTCCATGTAGGTAATGAGTATACTGATTACTGACCATCCATTTGGACATCACTCTTTGCTTCCCTGAAGGCCGTCAGAGAGAATGTAATTACTCGAAGGGTCTCATCAATAACCTGATAAAAAGCTCTTTCCATCAGTAAAAGACTGTAACAACTCATACAATGTTATAAACACCAAAAATTACGTTGCAATGAGGCAGAAACTTGACCTGAGAAAGATACACCATTTCACGTGTCTCTTTAAGCGTCAACTTCTGTCCCGGTGCTCTCTTTTTTACGATCCTCTCTTGTTCTTCCTATGGTACAACGAATATCACAACTCAAGAGTATAAACTGAAATTGTGAAACATATCTTCTAATTTACCTTAGCCTTTTGCAGAATCATAGGGTGTTCTTGCATCAAAATGGTAGCCCACATAGTGAGGTGTCCAGAAGATTCATGACCCGCATTAAGATACATCAACAAAAGGTCAATAATTTCCTCATCATCTAAGACTCTTCCGTTTTCATCTTTAACATCTATTAGATTATCCAGCATATCTTTTCTATTGGATGAAATATTCTGCTTCCTTTGATTTCTTCGGTTAGTCACTATGGACTGAAAGGCAGCTACAAGTTTTTTCCTTGCCTGTATAAGTGGAAAATACTACTCTTCAAATCCCAAGAGATATGCACAAGTGGAAACAAGAGGTTGTTGAATGTTTTACCTTCAAAGCTCTATGATAAGCAAACCCAGGAAGATTAATACCCATTGCTCGAACTCCATAGTTAAGGTTGGTATACTCCCGTTCCAATGAATCCATGACATGCTCACTCTCACTGCTGAGAAATATGTACATAATGACCTTAAACGTAAGCTTACGCAAATGAGATAAGAACTCGATTTCTCCCATTTTGGACCATTTTTCTAGATCAGTATTAACAGTTTCTTCAATGAACTGTATGTATACAGAGAGAGCTTCAGGGCCATTGACAGGAGCAGAAGTCAAACGCCTGAGCCTCTTGTGTTCTTCAAAGGAGATACCAACAAAGGACTTCCTGCCAATGAGTTTCATGGTAGATTTTGGCCAACCTATGTGGAAGGCATCATCATCTGTTAGAACTCGCCTACAAGTCTCTGGTGTTGTTACTAGTACACATGGGTACCCAAACATGTGTGCTTTATAAATCCCGGTACGCCCATACCTGCATCATTGAGGAAACGGAGAGTATGTCTAAGTTTTCAATTCATGATATGGAGAAGCAAGAGAGCAAAAACAAAATCTCAACTAAAGCAAAAAGTTTGAGAAGAGAGAGCACCTGGTGATGTAGGATTGGATGAAGGATTCAGGATCAGATGTTTTGAAAGCTCTAAGAAAGGACCACATGTTGCCTATGACTGGCCATCCCAAATCACCTGGTGGCAGATAGTGTTTTTTCTCACCAAGTTTGGACACATAAATCCAAACATTCACTCTCTTCAGCACCCATTTCAAAACAAACAATCCCAATATTATCAAAGGGAACCACATGAGAATCAAACCCGTTTCCGTCATAGCTTCAGTCGTAAACACTCTCCTATAAAAAAAACTCAATCTTTTGCACCTGACCACCTCTTGTATCCTCTAGATGTTATATCATACCCTGCATATAGATAAAAAATGGTGAGAAATATCTCTATAAAAGGAGGTTTCTTAAACACAAAGGAGAGTAAACGGACAAAGACTTAAAATTAGAATAGTGGAACAGTGTTGTTGAGTCTATCAAGGGAATGATACTTATCTAAACTTTAAACTAAAGAACCCGACCGCTTGTTTTCTATCTATTTGTTGGATAGATGTTCACATGTAGTGCTCAGTGACCATACTTTCTTTTCCATTTTAGCTCACTATAGCTCTTCCCTAAGCCTTTACTTCTTTGAGAAAAATATGTTCTTTACCAAAACCATACTCTTTATAACATTCATTGATGACAACAATCACATAAGAAACTCCAAAATTGAACAACACACCACGCAAATTGATCACAACAATCACATAAAAAACTTCTAAACTGAAAAACATACCACGCAAATTGCAGTACCGTTGGATCCAAACTAAAACCAAACTTTGCAAAGAACTTATGTAAAAAGAGGAGACAGAAAGGTGATAAAGAGCAAAACTCAAAGTAGGAGTCTAGGAGAAGTGAGACTCTAAATAATAAACGTTGCAGAAGAATACAAAGACCGTAAATGGTGGTGAAGAGCACACATTCCCAAAACAGAATCAAAAGGAAACAATTTAACAGAAGAATCCAAAATTGGAACAAAGAAACAGGAACTCCTATCAAATTTCTCGTGAATCATTGAAAGACACAAAGACTTTATTCCTGTTTGGTTCAATTTTAGCTCTTCAAGCGTTACTTTTCTTTTGTCACCAAATCAAATCCGTCAATTTTGTCTTCCTCTGAACACAACCCACAACACATTTGAGAGAAAGCCCGAACCTTTTTGAGCCACCCTGCTTCGTCTCCCCCATTGGCGAGAGCTACGTGAGCAGAAAAAGATGCAAAATTTCAGTCCCTCCGGTTAAATAGGTGTCAGAACTTGCCGGATTTGCCTTCTCCGCCATCTCCGTACCACCATTGAACCAGAGATTGTGTGGCACAGAGTAAACTAAAAAGAGCACAACTTTGATAAAACACTGTTCTATTTTTACCTCATAACATACTTATTTCTTTGTAACAAGATATTAAAAACATTCGTTACTTTGCATTGATCTAAATAAAACCCACAAGCTACTTCACTCCCACAAAAAACAAAAACAGCCAAAATCAGAAAGAAGCAATCGCGTTTGCTGCAGCATTTGGTTTGTAATTTCCTTCTACTAATCGGAAACGCTTCTCAAACGCAAACGCTATCTATCTCTGCTAGAGTTTCATTTCGTACTTATCTCTCTATAGTCCTCTCTACTATGCAAGTTACTATGATATACAACAAATGTAGCTATCTTCTTGGTTCATAAAGAATATGAAGAAGAAGGAGAAGAGTTGTTTTCCGGGTGATCATTCATTTGATGACCGATCGTTTGGTTTGAAAACAACTACTTCTTTATATGATCTATGTATATGTAGTGGAAGGGCCTCAAAATCTGGCTTTCCAAATAGCGTTTTCCGGTTCACCACATCGCTTGTGAACCTCTTTTATCCGATCAGCTGATCTGCAGATACCGCTACACGTCCAGTCGAATGAAGCTACACATATGTTGCCTGCTTGTGCCTTCCATTCACAATCTGCAATTCACCAAGAATCATATTTAGTGTATATCATATGATTACCATTTACATCCAGATTCTGGTTAAGGTTTGTTTTAAAAAAAAACATTCTAGTTAGGTGCATAGAACTAACTAAGTTTAACCTTTTACCACTTCACAATCATCTAAGATGTATTGAACTGAGTCTATAGATATTTGAAGGAAGGTACCAGGAGGAGTGCCACAACATAGTCTTCTATCATCGATATGTGTCACATCAAGCCCGATAAACCAAGCACCTAATGTAACATCCTCATTTGCATATTTGTGCAGAACATGCCTGGAACATTTTGTAAGAGAAGTTAGATGGAGAATGAGGCATAAATGATGCGGTACAAAGGAGTTCAAATCTTACTGATTAAGGGAAATGTAAGAAGCCAAGTCTCTAGAAATGGCGTATAACTGTCCAGTAGCGTGACGGAAGTACTTGTTTCCATTCTCACCAAATTTCCAATACTCAGGCTCATGGTATCTAACTCCTCTGCTCCATAGACAAAATGTGAGTTAAAACAAAACTGAGAAAGAGATTCAAAAAGAAGGTAAGTGAGAGAAATGGGATTATACTTTTGAGATAGTACTGGACCAGATTTCATGCAGCCGAGATAGACTCGATGTTTCTTCCTGTGTCTAACAAGAGTTTCCCCAAGAGTTGCTGCAGATATTTTCAACAAAACAATTGACCACGTTATTGATGTGAGCAACATACAAACTGGGAAATAGAAATTGAATGTAGGAAGATTGTTCAGCTTACCGATATTTACATGAACATCATCATCTACTTTGACATAGAACTCTGCATCCCACTTCGAAACAGCTGTAGAAAAATATGTTTTCGTTTTGCCTGATAACTCAAGGTATCCTTCAACATGGTCCTGGTGAAAGTAGCAGAGAATGAGAAACCAATATTCAAGGATTTGGACACCAAAAGCGCGAGAGTTAAACTTGAGAAAAAAAAATACCAATCTCAAGAAATCTCCATGCTTCTTGTCCTCTGCTTCAATGGATCGGTCTAGAATTCCGCCAGCCGTGGCACTAAAGAACCAATGCCAAATAAAATTAACACTGAGTATGAATCATCTCAGAAACTATGTAAGAACATTGTGGTTGATTCGATATCTGACATTATACTAAAAGATTCAAACTCTCACCTATGACCAATCACAAACCGTATAATAATTCCCTTCTCTTCTTCCAACTTCTTTCTTTTCTCACCTACAAGCAATATTTTCATTAGAAACATCCATCAAGTAACATATCGATATCAGCAATCTTGAAGATAAAGAACCTAGAAGGTGATATTAGAACCTGAAGGCATCCAAGTTGTTCGAACAGAATCTCTTCTCTTTCGGCTACTAAAAGCAGTATTAATCCCTACAACCATCAAATACCGTCTTTTCCCCGGTAATTGCTTCTTCTCCATATCATTAGATATAGGAGCACCGTTTACTAAAGACTCCTGAGCCGATCTTGCTGCAGCTAACTCCATCTCTAAGCTTGAAATAGTCTTATCCAATGTCCTGAAGTTAAACAAGAACGTTTTCAAACCCGAGAAGTTTTAAAATAGTTCATTACAGCTTAAGAGATATCTCACTGTATAGCGTTATGAGTCTTGGAAACTTCTCCAAACAATGCCTGAGGATCACGATTTACTTCTTTCTGGTAGAGCTAAAACAGAAAAACACCAATCAAAACTTGTACATACTCAAACCAAAATTGACTAAAATGAATCAAACAGAAACACATAACACTCACGGTTTTCGGATCACAGCCCTCAGAGATCAGCTTCAATCTTTCAGCTTCTGTACTTACAGATGGTCGAGGCATGTCTTTAGACTCCGGAATAATCCACATCCTGTAACAGAGAGTTTCATAAGTTTTGAGAAAAAGTCTCATCGCATAACCAAGAAACAGACTAGAACTAGCTTTAATCAGATCTCATGGATTGAACTACAAATTTGGAATCCAAAATAGAAACAGTGAGCATCAAACAATGGTGATGCAAGAGAAGAATCCCAGAAAGGAAATTGTTAAATAAAATAAAATAAAAATAGGAAACTTTTACTATAACGACTCGATGAATCTCTGAAGAAACAAACCATAAGAACATCATGTAAAACTAAAGAGAACAAAAATCAAAACTTTCCAGAAATAATAGCTGAGGAAATTCAAAAGTCAAGATTTTTAACAATCATACCTATCGGTGAATAATATTCCGAAGCAGAAGCTCCCAAAGCAGAGTAAAAATGTCCATTTTTTAGATACTAAACTTCTGGAGGGAAAAAGCTCTCCTTTGATCTTCGTCGACATTATTTATTCTCTTCAGCTACCAGAGGAAGAATAGAGATTCCTCAGGAGTAAAAGTAGCTAATTTAATCCAATCAACTCCATAAGATTAATCATAACCAAAAATCAGGTTAAATTCAGATACATCAAAAAGAAGTAGCTCATCAATCTTCAGAGCCTCCTAATAACAATAAAGTTGAGATTTTTCAATTAGTCCGAGAGAAATTGAAAGAGAAGTGGTGCTCTGTAGTTTCGTATTGTATAATAAGAGATGGAATTAAATAGATTCTTGGTCTCTTTCTTTCTCTTTCTCTGGCTCTGTATTTTTGACGTAAGAGTGGAAGAGGAGGGGTCGTTGAAGAAGAAGAAATAAGAACGAACTCTTAACCGTTCCGGTTTATACTTATACCAACTCTGGGCTGACATTTCTTGGATTTTACCCAACTATCCCTATCAATACCGTTTTTTATTAAAACCTAACTAATTTATTATGATGTGTAATTTTGATAACAATCGTATGCCTTTTTTTTTTTTTTTTTTTT
>Ga0041059_1000950_pt1 | contig 22906 bp, 25 predicted proteins | sample AraColnosormetaG_FD_56232 | JGI IMG/M metagenome (GOLD analysis project Ga0041059, IMG submission 56232) | Arabidopsis roots microbial communities from North Carolina, USA - Col MF nosort | ecosystem: Host-associated > Plants > Roots > Unclassified | place: USA: North Carolina | collected... | reverse complement strand
TTTTTTTTTTTTTTTTTTTGTCATCCAAAATTAGTTAGGACTCAAACAAAATAAATATTAAATCTTATGATTATTGAAAATTAAGAAATTATATTTATTTCTAAAGTGAAAAATAAATAAAGATTGAGTATATACTGTACTTTATTGCGCCGTCGCCGGACTAAATATATGGGTGTGGTCATGCCGGCTTAATCCGATTAGTATGCCTAGGTTTAATTTCACACTAATCCGGAATTAACTCACTTACTTTTTCTGCTCTGGTCCATGGTTTTGATAATGGGCCTTATGAATTCTTTCCGTAATGGGTTTTGACTAATAAAATATTTTTTGGTGAAAAGAGCTAGCTCCACATTTAAGAGAGCAACTACTATATTGACCAGTCAAATATCTCCTACATTTATTAGTATTACTGTGGAATATTGAAAAATAATATCAAGAATTTAGTCATTTACCAAAATGAGCCAGATATTTTACCGTAAACACAAAGTTACAAAAGAAAAGAAGAAAGAGAGAGAGAGAGTCAGGCGTTACAGAAATAAAGGGAAAAACGAAAGTTGCAAAATTTTAGTAACAGCTAACTCCTGCAAACAAAACAAAAGCTTCGTCTGTATCTATCTCTCCCTTCAGACTCGGTCTCACCCCTACTTCTCCGATACAACCAAAACCCAAAATTAATTTATTCCCATTATCAACCCATATGTTTATGGGGTTTTGATGATCAACCATTTTGCAACACTTTTAGATTTGCGGAAAAACCAAAGAGTTGAAGTGAAAGAACAAAGATGGCTAGCTTGAAACTGGGTTCCAAATCTGAAGTCTTTCATCTTAGTGGTCACACATGGTCAGTCTTCTTCTTCTTCTTCAATCGCTTAAATCATTCACTAACAAAACAAAACGTTTCATCTCCTTTTGTAATCTGATCAGGCTTTGCAAGACTGGTCTTAAGCCCGATGTTATGATCCAAGTCGTAGACGAAAGCTTCCATCTCCATAAGGTACCAATTCTAATCGACTCAAAACTCTTTTGAATTTCTAAACTCATACGTTCACTTTTTTAACTTGTCTTGTTTTCAACATCAGTTTCCTTTGTTGTCAAGAAGTGGATATCTAGAAACTCTGTTCAGCAAAGCCTCTGAGACAACTTGTGTTGCTCAGCTTCATGACATTCCCGGTGGTCCTGAAACATTCTTGCTTGTAGCTAAGTTTTGTTACGGTGTAAGAATTGAGGTCACACCTGAAAACGCTGTGAGTCTCAGATGTGCAGCAGAGTATCTCCAAATGAGTGAAAACTATGGAGATGCAAATCTCATCTATCTCACTGAGAGTTTCCTCAACGATCACGTATTCGTAAACTGGGAAGATTCCATCAAGGCCCTGGAGAAATCATGCGAACCAAAAGTGTTGCCTCTCGCTGAAGAGCTTCACATTGTTTCTAGGTGCATTGGTTCTTTAGCCATGAAGGCTTGTGCAGAGGACAACACAAGTTTTTTCAACTGGCCAATCTCACTACCTGAAGGAACCACTACTACTACTATATATTGGAACGGAATACAAACAAAGGCCACGAGCGAAAACTGGTGGTTCAACGATGTATCATCGTTCCTAGATTTACCAATGTACAAAAGGTTCATCAAAACTGTTGAATCCAGAGGCGTAAATGCGGGTATCATAGCAGCATCTGTCACACATTACGCCAAACGGAATCTTCCTTTACTTGGTTGTTCTAGGAAATCTGGTTCTCCTTCAGAGGAAGGGACTAACTATGGAGATGACATGTACTATTCACATGAAGAACAACGAAGTCTCCTTGAGGAAATCGTGGAACTTCTCCCGGGCAAAAAGTGCGTTACATCGACAAAATTCTTGCTCAGGCTTCTTAGGACATCAATGGTTCTGCACGCGAGTCAGGTCACTCAGGAGACTCTGGAGAAGAGAATTGGAATGCAGCTAGACGAAGCTGCTCTAGAGGATTTACTAATACCAAACATGAAATACTCAGGTGAAACACTCTATGATACTGACTCTGTCCAGAGGATTCTTGATCACTTCATGTTGACGTTTGATTCAAGTATTGTTGAGGAGAAGCAAATGATGGGAGATTCTCATCCTCTTAAGTCCATCACAAAGGTTGCTAGTCTGATAGACGGCTACTTAGCAGAGGTGGCGTCCGATGAGAACTTGAAACTATCGAAATTTCAAGCACTTGGTGCTCTAATCCCGGAAGACGTGAGACCAATGGATGACGGTATCTACCGTGCAATAGATATATACATAAAGGTAAACTACTTAACCTAAATCTTCAATGGTTTCAAAGTTACTATGAGTTGCTTGCTTCTTAAGTATCATATTAGTCTTTTAGATAATGCATGTATGATGTATCTAATTTGGAGCTATATCAGGCTCATCCATGGCTAACAGAGTCAGAGAGAGAACAGTTGTGCCTGCTTATGAATTGTCAGAAACTGTCATTGGAGGCATGCACACACGCAGCACAAAACGAGCGTCTACCATTGCGGGTCATAGTACAAGTCCTGTTCTTTGAACAGATGCGGCTTCGGACATCTATAGCAGGATGGTTATTCGGCTCGGAGGAAAACAATGACACAAGCGGCGCGTTAGAAGGAAACAAGAACACAAACGCAAATATGGTGATGCATGGGATGAGAGAACGCGTATTCGAGCTTGAAAAAGAATGTATGAGCATGAAGCAAGATCTTGATAAGCTTGTCAAGACAAAAGAAGGACGCAACTTCTTCTCTAAGATATTCGGATCAAGATCTAAGACTAAGACTTCACCATGCGGTAAAGGAGGTGAGGACGCTCTAGTGATTCCTGAAACCAAAAATTGATGGAGAAGAGAAATGACTAATAACGACAGTTATATGATATGGTCTTAAGACACTTTGATCACTTTTGTTCTTGAATTTTACATGTTTTGCCTTTTTCTTTTATGCAATTCTTGCTTGCTTATAGGGTTTGAAAGACTACATGCGGACAGTAAAACTATTTTTTAGGTATGATAGAAAAAATTGGTCTTCTAGTGAATAGAAAGTGGTCACTGTAACCATTCAAATCTTTCAATATGCATCCAAGAATTTTCTAAAAATCTTGTTCATCTCACAACTATATATCAAAAATTTACTTTGTCCTAGTTATTGGGCCTAAGACCCATAAATACTCGGTTACCCAAAAAAAAAATTCTAGATCCTGAATTCTGATACACTGCCGTTTTTTCAATTCTATCTTCACAATGCTTGTCGTTTACACATAACAGCACGTTGTTAGTCCGTGAAATAAACAAACGGCACGCATAAACCCCAATACTCAAACAAGTATTAATAATTCTGCTATTAGGCAGAGAGAGGGCGGCTCTGTTGTTGATCTTCTTCTCCGGTGACTCTTACTCTCTGTGTAAAAAAGCAAAATGATGCGTTCCGTTGACGTCTACGTGAAAACTCTAGGCCCTCCCGTCCGTTCAATTCTCTACTCGATCTTTACCTCTCAGCAAAAACCTTCGTCGCTGCCTTCGCTTCCATTTCACTTTTCGTTGCGTTCGTCGTCGAATATTCCCACTCGTTGTTTCTCCAATGTCGTTGCGAAATCCAATTCTCCGATTTACGATTTTCAAGGATTCCGAAATCTCTTCACTGAGAGGGCTATCTCTTCGTCTACGACGACCCCCGTCGCTTCTGCTCAGCCGCAGCAGCTTCAGAATCAGAATCAGCATCCAGCTGAGGTTGATGAAGAGATTTCTATGGGCTTAGAGGACGAAGCCAAGCTTTCTATTCCTGTGCGAGCTTATTTCTTCTCCACTAGGTATAATTTTGTTCACAAACTTTAAAAGTGGATGTATTTGCCAATGTGTTTTGATGATTGAAGTAGTTTTTGGATTGTAAATTGTGTGCAGCGTTGATTTGAGAAGCTTAATAGAGCAGAACAAGCAGAACTTCATCCCACCTACTTCGCGTATGACTAACTATGTTGTTCTTAAGTTTGGCAATCATTCTGATCCCACTGTAAGTTCAATCTTATACCTTTATTCAGTTTTATGAAGCTGAGGTACCTTCTCATTGTGAAATGTTGATTCTTCTATGGATTGTTTCAGGATACTACTCGAGGACGCATAAGTGGGAGTGAGTCTATTTACATGGTAGTATTTCATTATGGATCGATTGTCTTGTTTAATGTAAGGGAACATGAGGTTGATGAATATCTTAAAGTAGTGGAGAGGCATGCCTCTGGGTTGCTTCCAGAAATGAGAAAAGATGGTGAGTTGCTTGCTTTTCTTTTGCGCTGTGTGCTGTTTTCGCAATGTTGCTTACTTTCTCATATCTCTGGTTCTGTAAAACTGTAGAATATGAAGTAAGAGAGAATCCAAATCTGGACACATGGATGGAGGTAGGACGGGATTTTATCAGGTTGCAGTTCTTGAATACTGATGGGATCAGAACCATAGGATGTGTTCTGGGCCAGAGTATTGCTCTGGATTACTATGGCCGGCAGGTAACCATGTCAAATCCTTACACATTGTATTCTGGAATGTGGAAAAATGAAAAGAGATATAACTGTGTGTGAGCAATCTGTTTCTGTTATAGGTTGATGGTATGGTAGCAGAATTTACTGAGATAAACCGTCAGTTGGAGATAACAGGAACGTTTACAATGAAAAGGAAAAAGCTGTTCCAGTTGGTTGGAAAGGCTAATGTGATTCTGGCTGATGTGATTCTGAAGCTTGGTCTTTTTGAGAGGTAAAGAAGGAAGAAGACTCGATGCCTATCTCAGACTAGTTTTGTGGATAATTGCGACTGACTTGTGTTTTGGGAAAATTGCAGGTCAGATATAGCTTGGAAGGATGCGAAATATGGTCAGATATGGGAGTTTCTGAGAGATGAATTTGAACTGACACAGAGTTTTGCAAACCTTGATTATAAGCTCAAGTTTGTAGAGGTATTATTATTATTATCATCCACACAATCTTTCTCCTATTTTTCGTTGTGTCGGAAAATAATAATAATTATTGGTGGTTTTGCAGCACAACGTTCGTTTCCTTCAAGAAATACTTCAGAACAGGAAATCAGCTACTCTGGAGTGGCTAATCATTATCCTGATTAGTATGGAGATCGCGATTTCTTTCTATAATATGTCTCGGGCATCCTTGTGATCGAGATCATCCTCTGCCATTTCTAAAGCATATTCATATTCTTTATTATGGTTACCACTTTTCTTCACAATGCAAAGTGATAACTTTATAACAAAGCTCATAAATAAGAATGAGTTTAGGAGTTAGGACTACGTTTGTTACAGATTCTCTTTGCATTTAAGAGCCTGCTTCTTTTCAGTCCAACAAGACTTGGTTATGCATATAAAATCATTTATTTCACAGGTGCAAGCCTTCTTTTAATTTCAATTTCAATGTAGTGTTGTTATATTAATAAAAGTGAAATTACGAAGCAAAATGAGGTTTTGAACTATGAGAATAAGGATTGAGAAATGTTTTCTAATGAAAACTTATATACACCAAGTAAAATAAGGAGTCATTGCATAAAGAAAGAGAAGAAGGGTAAATAAAATGAAAGATGTACTCGAAGGTGACGAAAAAAAAAGTCCATGCAAAATAGAAGTCATCCACACAACAACATACAATAATATCGAATACCACCAAATAAAGTTCCAAAAAGAAATGATAAAGGTACACACAACTCCTCAAGTTCAAACAAGAAGTATGATACAATAAAAACTAGAGAGCAACTCCATAGGATGGGGCAAGATTATTATTAATGGAGGATCTGGGAATGTATTTTCGAGCCCAAACATGTTTTCCATTAATGGTGTACTTGTTCCTTTCGATCCCATCACTTACAATCTCCGGTATCATGGCTGCAGAATGTAACACCATCTTTGCATACAGCGCCTGCTCATTCCCTTCCCCTCCAGGCATGATTATCGCTTCTATAATCTCTCCAAATCTCCTTCAACACCCAAACACACACACCATTTAAACACTCCACTACTATGTATATGCATGCCTTATATATAAAGGTTTTAGTAGTACCTGGTGAAGTAGGCATGCACTTCAGCTTCAGAAAGCGGGTATCCTCTAGAAAATGTGAGGAAGACAGTCCTGTCGTCTTCCCTTGCTTGCTCATCCTCAGAGAATACACCAACCTTGCTTGTTCTTGTTGTTGCTTGTTGTTCACTTAAGAACTGGCTACTTGATCCAGCTTTATGAACAGCCTTGCTAAACCCCAAGTGCTTCATATCCTCTATCACCTTTTCCTTCTCAGCTTGCACGCATATATCCTCAAAAGCTGGGTAACATATACTGGTTAAATGCTTCTTCATGTCAAGAAGAATGCTTTCACGGTTCTGGTGGATGACTGCGAGAGTAAGGTACTCTCCAGTCATCCGCGTGATCAAAGGTATGATTTTTTTCCCAAAGTTGGCAACAAACATAGAGAAATTTTCGTAGGACAAACAACTCAGACACATAACAACTTCGTCAGCCACTGTGTTGATGAAGAAATCAGGTAAAGAATTAAAGTTGACGATTAGGTTGCTTACAAGACCACTTTTCTCGAGATAGAGGAGAAAGCTCATGACCTGGAGAGACTGATTAATGTCTCGCCTTAGTCGCACGACAAAACGGCGGAAAAGGGCTCTGTCACACTTGTGGAAAGCATTGAACTCGTCTCGCGTCACGGCTACTGCAGATGAAGATGAAGCCATTAGTTAGTCTTTGCAACGCAGGTATGAGATTATCTGGTGATACTGATAAGTGATGAAAAGATAGATATAAGTAAGAGTGATTAAAAGGAATTTACTGAAATGTTGAATATGTAAATCTGGACAGACATTGTTTTCTTTATAAAGAGACCCAATTATTCATGAACCAATGTCTATTCTTATTTTTTCTTGAATTGTCCTATCCATTCCTATTTATACTCTGTCTTATATTTAGCTATTTTCATGTTTCCATATTATTTTATTTTCTGTCTTCTTGATACTAGTTTTAAACATTCCTATGTATTGTTTCTTGGAGTCCAGTTGTACAGCATTTTATTTATACTATATGGTCTATTCATATATGGCCAAGCAATTTCTTCTCTATGTCATTTAAATAAACTTTTCCAAGGATGTTTTGTTCCATATTGTTTGGTTTCAGAGGCTCAAAGACTTATTGACTTTCTTGAGCTTAAACCTTAGCAAACCAAGACTGAAGTAGTTTGATGCAAAACAGAGTCCAACACATGGAAATGAAACATAATATATGCAGAGAAAAGAACAGAGACTTTGATAGGAGAAAGGTGAGAAAGGAAGAGAGAACACACATAATATTTATGCTAAAGTCTGGGCCGAGTCACATCTCGGAATCCACTAGAATAAGCAAGTTACAAGAGGGAATTCCACAGAGAAAGAGTCTCACACTTGAGATCTCTTCTCTGTTACACTCTCAAGAGAAAAACCAAAGATTACACCTTTTTAATGGCTATCTCTCTCTCTTGCTTGCTTTCTACATTGTATCTCTCTCTTGCTCATTTCCCTTTGCCACGTTCACAGCATAGCTTCATCTTATATATACATGTGAGAACACCTTAGATCTAGTGCTTCTCCAAAACGCTCCACTTTGAATTCACATAAAGACAAATTGTCCTTTCTTGGCGCAAAAGCATGACTCAACCATAGTTTGTTTACACTTAACTATAGTTTCATTTTCTTCGCATATAAAATCCACACATATGAATATGATATAAGAAATGGAGATGAAAGAAGAAGCTCCACAACATTCATATAAAGTCAGAAAATGTCAGCCAAAACATTCTCTTATTCACAGAGAGATGATGTCGTTTGGTAGAATACTGTAATACACAAAAATAAAGTTTTAAGTTCATTTACAAGAAGAAAGGCTTATATCCCATTGTTTATCGATCGATCCCTTCGATCTTGTCTTCCACCTGCGAGTACAATTCCTTGAGCTTCTCTATGTTTTCAGCGGAAGTGTCCCAGTAGCCACGACCATTGGCCTCCAAGAAAGTCTGAAGCATTTTCCTGAAGGAGTTGGGATTGGTGTTCATGAGACGGTTCAGCATCTCCTCGTCTTGGATGAAAGTTGAGTTGGCCTCCTCGTAGACCCAATTGTCTACTTGACCTGACGTTGCACTCCATCCCACAGTGTTGGACAGTCTCTTCTCTATCTCACGAACTCCTTCATATCCACTTGACATCATTCCTTCGTACCACTTTGGATTCAGCAGCTTTGTTCTTGCGTCCAGCCTCACTGTCTCAGATAGTGTCCTCACCTGCCAGATTCAACAAATACCTTAAGGAATGTGTTCTTGCAAGGTAAAACTGATCCCATATATGAACTACAAAGAAAATTCACTCACCTGCGCGTTTGCAGTTGTAGTGTCAGCAATGTAAGAGCTTGGTTTCTTCTTATCCTTCCTCAAACTCTGAACTAGATTTGTAGGGTCAGAATCGAAGTAGTGGCTCACATCAGTCAAAGAAATCTCTGAAGAATCCAGGTTCTGGAAGGTGACTTCTGCAGTGCTAAGAGCCATCTCAAAGACCTGCTTCTTCTCAGCCATTCCTGCTCCAGGAGCATCACTATCAAACGCAAACGATTTGCGGCTCAAGTACATGTCCTGAAGCTGTTTCTCATCGTTCCATGACGAGTTTTCAACAGCAAGACTGATGTTGGCTGAGTATGACCCTGAAGCGTTTGAGAAAACTCTTGTCGCTGCCTCTCTAATATCAATGCCAAGCGCCTCTGCTTGTTCCAACGCGTGTTTCCTTACAAAATTTTGCTCTACAGGCTCATCTAGCTCCGCCACCATCTTGATAGCTCGGTCAAGAAGGTTCATCTGTCAAGATAATTCAAGGAAGAAACACCATGAGAGACCAACCAACAAGAATCTAAATGAAAGAAGAGAGAAAGCTTTTATCTGGTTACCTGGTTGATAAAGAGATCACGGAAGACCCCTGAGCAGTTAACAACTACATCGATCCTCGGCCTTCCTAGTTCTTCTAAGCTCACAGGCTCGACACGGTTCACTCTTCCAAAAGTATCAGCAATTGGTCTCACACCAATCATCCAAAGAACCTGCCCAAGAGACTCCCCATATGTTTTGATGTTGTCAGTTCCCCAAAGAACAAGCGCGATTGTCTCGGGATATTTCCCTTCGTTTTCGAGCTTCTGTCTCTCTACCAACCTCTCAACCACAATCTTGGCACTTGCCATTGCTGCTGTTGTGGGAATAGCCTGAGGATCTAAGGCATGGATGTTTTTACCGGTTGGTAAGACCTTTGGGTTTCTGATGGGATCACCTCCGGGGCCAGGCTCGACGTACTTGCCTTCCAAAGCTTGCATTAGACTCCCTAGTTCGTTGTCCATGACCACCAACTTCAGGCACTCTCCAAGGAAACCAAACACTGTTCTGAGCTTATCTCTGTTCGCCCTGTAGAACTTGGTGTTGGACAAATACTCAACCCATGGCTCATTGATTCCAAACCCAAGAAGCGAGGTAAGCTTGTCAGACACATCCACCACCTGTCCTTTGCTATTTGTTGTTTTTTCCACAAAGGCGGAAACAGCGCCACGTGAGGCATCAGTGATCTCTTTGAGAAGCTCTACATCGCTCAAGATACCCTTGTCGCTTCCTCTGTAAACATCCTCTATCTCCCTTCCAACACACTCAGCTAATATAGAAGGAAGAGCTGAAATCTCATCCTCCGGACGATCTAGAGCAGCAATGTTGACCAGTGTGGCCACAGCTTCCATGGCGGATGGAGGCTCTCCAATGACGTGAAGCCCGCACGGCAAAAGCCTTGATTCAATCTCCATAATCTTGGAATAAACTTTCCCAACCACAGAATCTCTGTCTTTAGGTGACAACTCCAAGCCTTCATCTGGAAGATCCACATCCTTATCAAGATTACATTGCTTAGCTGTGCTGATGATGGAACTGACGATCTGTGGACCTCTCCCCGTGTCCTTCAGAGACTGATAGGACGATATCAGCTCACTCAACTGCTTCAGCCCTTTGTATAGACCAGCATTCTCAGCTGGAGGAGTCAAATAACTGATGGTGTTGGCATAACTTCTCCTCTTTGCAATGGTAGCTTCAGAGGGATTGTTAGCTGCATAATAGTAGACATTGGGAATGTTCCCGATAAGACTGTCGGGAAAACAAGCATCACTCATTCCCACTTGCTTCCCGGGCATAAACTCGAGAGAACCATGTGTTCCAAAATGAAGAACAGCATCAGCTTTGAAGATCTTTTCTACATAAGAGTAGTAAGCAGCAAAACCGTGATGAGGACTTGCTGACTTGGAGAAAAGCAGCCTCATGGGATCACCTTCATACCCAAATGTTGGTTGCACTCCGATGAAAACATTACCGTACGCTTTTCCATAGACAAGAAGGTTCTCTCCATCTGAGTTAAGGTTCCCCGGAGGTTTCCCCCAGTTTTCTTCCAGGGCATTTGCATAAGGAGTGAGGTCTTGGTACTCACGGACTCCCATTTTGTAAGCTACATTGAGGTTAGGGCTGCTGAACTGAGCCTCCTTGTCATGAATGATTTCTTCAATAAGAGTCTCTGCATTCTCAGGAAGGCCTTCAACATTGTAGCCATCTCTCTTGAGGTCTCTTAACACCGAGAAGATGGAAGCAAACACATTGAGGTAAGCTGCAGTCCCTACATTACCTTTATCAGGTGGGAAACTGAAAACAGTGATTGCCAGCTTCTTCTCTGCCTGCAATGAGCCAGAGTTGATTCATGAGAACATACATTACATTCTTGAGAAAGTCATGAAGGAATGTGATTTCACTAAGGATGAGTGGTAATACAATACCTTAGTTTTTCTTTTGAGCTCACCCCATCGAATCGCTCTGATGCAGAGTTGCTCCACTCTCTTGTGGAGAGCATGTGACTTCCCTGCAGCAATTGGTAAACCACCTCCATAAGAAAACATTCCCACTCTTGCGTAATGACAATCATGAAAAATGCAATATGGTCATAAGTGGACTAACCTGTTCTAGGGTCACGACCAGCGAAAACGATTGGCTCCATCGCTCCATCAAGCTCAGGGAGGGCAACCTGCAGAGCCACCTGGATGGGATGCAGACCAAGTGTGCTGTTTAGCCATTCCTCTGTCGTCTGGAACACCAGTGGTACTGCCACAAGGTAAGGAACATCGAGCTTTTTCAGGGCTTCGATAGCCCTGGGATGATCCTGCCTTGCAGGTCCACCAACAAGAGCAAAACCAGTCAAGGAGACAGCAGAGTTTACGATGGGCTGTTTCGACACCGGGTCTACGAAATATTTCTCTACTGGACCAGAGAAATCCAACCCTCCTGCGAATATAGGAACGACCTTAGCACCTCTAGCCTCAAGCTCCATGATAACAGCCACATAGTGACTATCATCACCAGTCACAATGTGACTCCTCTGCAAGACTAAACCGACAACCGTTGCATCTTTCCTCTTGAGTGAGTCATTGGTGTCCCTTCTAGTGTCATACCAGTTCCAGTACTCCTTCACATCATCGTACATGGTTGGAGCAAGTGGATGCCAAATTCCAGTATCCAAGAACAAAACCGGATCCGAATACTCGATTTTGACACCTTTCAAAGCCGGAACATAAGATCCAGAAATCATCTTAACAAAATTCTGAAGATTATCAGGAGAGCCTCCAAGCCAAAACTGTAAACTCAAGATGTAGAGACGAGCATCTTGAGCCTTGTCACTAGGTAAGTACTTCAAAACCTTAGGCAAAGTCCTAACAAGCTTCAACATACTATCGGCAAAACCAGCAGAGCCTTGTTTCTTCCTCTTGAAGAGTTGGAAAAACGGAGACTTTGACTGACCCAATTGAGACATACTAAAAGATCCAAGCTTGTTCAGTCTCATTACCTCAGGCATTGAAGGGAAGACAAGAACTGCGTCCATCCTGTCTCTCTCCTTCTCCACCGCATCCTTAACTTTAATCGCCAATTCCTCGACGAAGATCAGAGAACCAATGAAGATGTTGGCGTCTTTAAGGTCTTCGCAGAAGTTGTTGTAAGTGTTCTTGTCTCTAAGCTCCTCGACCAAGTATCCAACCACTTCGTAGGATGCGAATCTCGAAGTCTTGTTGAGAGATTGCACGGCTTCACTGAGAGAAGACTGGTACTGAGCCTCGAGGACGACGTAGACGATTTTCACCGTCGGAACGTTGTCTCTCTTGATCGGAACTATACGACGGACCTCCGGGTTCGTCTGTGTGAAGAGGCCGTTTCCAGATACAGCAGATTTCACCTTGAAGAAAGATTTGGCTGGTTTGGTTGATCTGTGTTTCTTCCGGAGGAAAGAATGTTTGGTACTGTTAGTGAGCGAAGAGAGATGCTCTGCTTTAGAAGTGGATAGAGTGAATGGAGAATACACAAGCGAAGCCATTTTGCGGCTGCTGGATTCTCCAAACGTTGAATTCGAAGAGGAGAGGATAGGAGAAGAGATGAATCGTTTTTTGTTGGTTGTCTCTTACACTTTTTGAGCTCCAAGTGGGAGTTTATGATTCTCTCATCGGTAAACGCTTCGGACCAAGGAACTAAAAAAGAAGCGTTGGTTTTGAAGGTAAGTGGTGAGAGGGAAGGACACGTGGACGAATAGTTACGGAAGAAGGGAGAGTCTACTTGTGAGGTTGAGTTTTGTCGGATGTATATCCGCTTGGGACAATGAGATGGACTTTGCTGGCCTCTGATTGGCTCATTGAGATTTCTATTCATATTTTCATGGTTTGGGAGTGTGGATATTGAGTGTCTTATTTTCTTTACTTATTTGACAAGTATTTTTATGTTGCTCTCTTGAAGATCGTATTTGCGGTTTCAGCCATGTAAAAGATTCTTTTCCGATGACGACACTTTTACTAGGCATATTCGTCGGGTAGCCGGTTTAATCCGGTCTAGATTTTGTATAATTTTTGGTTCAGCTAGGTCTGGTTTGATATTTTTCTACTTATTTCTTAAAAACTGGCTTTAATCTTTTAAGGTAAACTCAGGATTTTTCTTTGAAAACGAAATTTGAAATATCAGACTCATAACAATTGTAACAACAAATGTAAAAGTTAAAACACTCTAAAATGTACTCAAAATTTTGATCATCATCATCACTATTTTTTTTATAATAAATGGATGTAAAAACTTATCATGTTTCAATATTTAAAACTTTTTTTTTTTTCAATATTTAAAACTTACATAAAATATATAATTAAAAGAAAGTTTATGAATTAGAATATTAAGTTATATGTAATTAAATGGAGCAATACATGTAGCCTACTAGTATTGTTGTTGCATGAGTTGCATCATATTCGAAGATATACAATATGTTTTTTTGATATAAGAGTACCGCTTCATTCTCTTTTTTTTTTTTGTCATTTCCCAAGTGTAATATTGTTATTAATACATGGGCTATACTAAAAGCCCCACGAAAAGTTTACTGAACTATTTGAGGCCCAACAAGAGCCTATCGGATTAACGCCTACTGCAGAAGAAAATCTGTCTGCACTCCACCCAAGAAAACGCAGACTAATTAATGAAATCAACGAAACGGATAGGTCGGGTCTAAGGTTGACCATGAACCGCAACCTGAACCAGGAGCAAAGTGGTCAAGTTTTGCCATCCGGTCCGAGTCCCTTGGAGGAATAATACCAGAACAGAAAAAAACAGAAAAGTCGACAATAAACAAAAGAGACAAATTTGATTTGATTGGTTCCAGAAATTCGCAGAGAAACAGCTCTTTGTCTCTCTCGACTGATCTAACAATCCCTAATCTGTGTTCTAAATTCCTGGACGAGATTTGACAAAGTCCGTATAGCTTAACCTGGTTTAATTTCAAGTGACAGATATGCCCCTTATTCATCGGAAAAAGCCGACGGAGAAACCATCGACGCCGCCATCTGAAGAGGTGGTGCACGATGAGGATTCGCAAAAGAAACCACACGAATCTTCCAAATCCCACCATAAGAAATCGAACGGAGGAGGGAAGTGGTCGTGCATCGATTCTTGTTGTTGGTTCATTGGGTGTGTGTGTGTAACCTGGTGGTTTCTTCTCTTCCTTTACAACGCAATGCCTGCGAGCTTCCCTCAGTATGTAACGGAGCGAATCACGGGTCCTTTGCCTGACCCGCCCGGTGTTAAGCTCAAAAAAGAAGGTCTTAAGGCGAAACATCCTGTTGTCTTCATTCCTGGGATTGTCACCGGTGGGCTCGAGCTTTGGGAAGGCAAACAATGCGCTGATGGTTTATTTAGAAAACGTTTGTGGGGTGGAACTTTTGGTGAAGTCTACAAAAGGTGAGCTCAACAATTCTCACTCTTCCTTTATATTGGGATTTGGATTGGATCTGATGAGATCACGCACTTGTTGCTTCTTCAACATCACTCAAACTTTAATTCCATGTTTGTCTGTCTTACTCTTTACTTTTTTTTTTTTTTGATGTGAAACGCTATTTTCTTAAGAGACTATTTCTGTATGTGTAAGGTAAGCGTTCCAAGGACGTAATTGGCTTGGACTATTTCTGTTTGATTGTTAACTTTAGGATATAAAATAGCTGCCTTGGAATTTCAAGTCATCTTATTGCCAAATCTGTTGCTAGACATGCCCTAGAGTCCGTTCATAACAAGTTACTTCCTTTACTGTCGTTGCGTGTAGATTTAGCTTTGTGTAGCGTATAATGAAGTAGTGTTTTATGTTTTGTTGGGAATAGAGAAGTTCTAACTACATCTGTGGAAAGTGTGTTCAGGCTGTGATAGAGGACTGTTGCTTTATTATTCAACTATGTATATGTGTAATTAAAGCTAGTTCCTTTTTGATCTTTCAGCTCAATGTGCTTTTCTCAATTTTTTTCTCAATTTCAAAGTTTCACATCGAGTTTATTCACATGTCTTGAATTTCGTCCATCCTCGTTCTGTTATCCAGCTTTGAACTCCTCCCGACCCTGCTATGGATATATTAAAAAAAAAGTGTTTTGTGGGTTGCATCTTTGTTACGATCTGCATCTTCTTCTTTCGGCTCAGTGTTCATGTTTTTGCTATGGTAGAGATGGGCAATGTTATTGTTGATGGTAACAGTGGTATAGTTGATAGTATCTTAACTAATCAATTATCTCTTTGATTCAGGCCTCTATGTTGGGTGGAACACATGTCACTTGACAATGAAACTGGGTTGGATCCAGCTGGTATTAGAGTTCGAGCTGTATCAGGACTCGTGGCTGCTGACTACTTTGCTCCTGGCTACTTTGTCTGGGCAGTGCTGATTGCTAACCTTGCACATATTGGATATGAAGAGAAAAATATGTACATGGCTGCATATGACTGGCGGCTTTCGTTTCAGAACACAGAGGTTCTTTTCTCATCGTTCTTTCTATTATTCTGTTCCATGTTACGTTTCTTTCTTCATTACTTAAGGCTTAAATATGTTTCATGTTGAATTAATAGGTACGTGATCAGACTCTTAGCCGTATGAAAAGTAATATAGAGTTGATGGTTTCTACCAACGGTGGAAAAAAAGCAGTTATAGTTCCGCATTCCATGGGGGTCTTGTATTTTCTACATTTTATGAAGTGGGTTGAGGCACCAGCTCCTCTGGGTGGCGGGGGTGGGCCAGATTGGTGTGCAAAGTATATTAAGGCGGTGATGAACATTGGTGGACCATTTCTTGGTGTTCCAAAAGCTGTTGCAGGGCTTTTCTCTGCTGAAGCAAAGGATGTTGCAGTTGCCAGGTATTGAATATCTGCTTATACTTTTGATGATCAGAACCTTGGCTCTGGAACTCAAAGTTATTCTACTAAATATCAATTCTAATAACATTGCTATATTATCGCTGCAACTGACATTGGTTGATTATTTTTGCTGCTTATGTAACTGAAACTCTCTTGAGATTAGACAAATGATGAATTGATAATTCTTACGCATTGCTCTGTGATGACCAGTTTCTTAGCTTCGACGATAACATTTGTCATACTGTCTTTTGGAGGGCATTGAATTTTGCTATGGAAAGCGCTGGAGCTTCCATGCTTGCATTCTTTACCAATTAGCGTTATTCTGCTTCTTTCAATTTTCTTGTATATGCATCTATGGTCTTTTATTTCTTCTTAATTAAAGACTCGTTGGATTAGTTGCTCTATTAGTCACTTGGTTCCTTAATATAGAACTTTACTTTCTTCGAAAATTGCAGAGCGATTGCCCCAGGATTCTTAGACACCGATATATTTAGACTTCAGACCTTGCAGCATGTAATGAGAATGACACGCACATGGGACTCAACAATGTCTATGTTACCGAAGGGAGGTGACACGATATGGGGCGGGCTTGATTGGTCACCGGAGAAAGGCCACACCTGTTGTGGGAAAAAGCAAAAGAACAACGAAACTTGTGGTGAAGCAGGTGAAAACGGAGTTTCCAAGAAAAGTCCTGTTAACTATGGAAGGATGATATCTTTTGGGAAAGAAGTAGCAGAGGCTGCGCCATCTGAGATTAATAATATTGATTTTCGAGTAAGGACATATAAATCATAATAAACCTTGTACATTTTGTGATTGTATGATGAATATCTGTACATTTTATCTGGTGAAGGGTGCTGTCAAAGGTCAGAGTATCCCAAATCACACCTGTCGTGACGTGTGGACAGAGTACCATGACATGGGAATTGCTGGGATCAAAGCTATCGCTGAGTATAAGGTCTACACTGCTGGTGAAGCTATAGATCTACTACATTATGTTGCTCCTAAGATGATGGCGCGTGGTGCCGCTCATTTCTCTTATGGAATTGCTGATGATTTGGATGACACCAAGTATCAAGATCCCAAATACTGGTCAAATCCGTTAGAGACAAAGTAAGTGATTTCTTGATTCCAACTGTATCCTTCGTCCTGATGCATTATCAGTCTTTTTGTTTTCGGTCTTGTTGGATATGGTTTTCAGCTCAAAGCTTACAAAGCTGTTTCTGAGCCTTTCTCAAAAAGGCTTGCTCAGTAATATTGAGGTGCTAAAGTTGATACATGTGACTCTTGCTTATAAATCCTCCGTTTGGTTTGTTCTGCTTTTTCAGATTACCGAATGCTCCTGAGATGGAAATCTACTCATTATACGGAGTGGGGATACCAACGGAACGAGCATACGTATACAAGCTTAACCAGTCTCCCGACAGTTGCATCCCCTTTCAGATATTCACTTCTGCTCACGAGGAGGACGAAGATAGCTGTCTGAAAGCAGGAGTTTACAATGTGGATGGGGATGAAACAGTACCCGTCCTAAGTGCCGGGTACATGTGTGCAAAAGCGTGGCGTGGCAAGACAAGATTCAACCCTTCCGGAATCAAGACTTATATAAGAGAATACAATCACTCTCCGCCGGCTAACCTGTTGGAAGGGCGCGGGACGCAGAGTGGTGCCCATGTTGATATCATGGGAAACTTTGCTTTGATCGAAGATATCATGAGGGTTGCCGCCGGAGGTAACGGGTCTGATATAGGACATGACCAGGTCCACTCTGGCATATTTGAATGGTCGGAGCGTATTGACCTGAAGCTGTGAATATCATGATCTCTTTAAGCTGTCCTGTCAGCTTATGTGAATCCAATACTTTGAAAGAGAGATCATCATCAATTCATCATCATCGTCATCATCATGATGCTCAACTCACAAAGAAGCCTGAGAATGATACTTTGGTGCGAAATTCTCAATACCTCTTTAATATTCTTATTGAATGTAAATTATACAATCCTATCTAATGTTTGAACGATAACACAAAACTTGCTGCGCCATGTTTGTTTGTCTTGTCAAAAGCATCAATTTGTGGGTTATACGTAGTGTAGAGGATGATTCAAATTTGTGATAAATTTGGTAATCAAAGTTAATTCTGAAAATGCAACACCACATGAACTATGTCACTAAGGCCTAGAAGATCGTTATCAGTAATAGACTAATAGCTCGCCACCATGTATGTGAAGTTGGGAATCGATAAGTCGGAAGAGTGAGAGACGTGGCTTAACCTGGTCCCTCTAAATCCATACGATCGCTTAATGAAATCCTCGGAATAAAACAGCAGCTTCTCCTCTCCAACCAAATAAAATCCTTTAAGCTCCCCTCTCTCTCCCATTCTCTTCTCCCTTTTCTCTGTTTCGCGGCGGAGAAAATTGAAATGGAGCTCAGCTTGAGCACTTCCTCCGCTTCTCCTGCGGTTTTGAGGAGACAAGCTTCTCCTCTGCTTCACAAGCAGCAAGTGCTCGGCGTCAGCTTTGCTTCCGCGCTCAAACCTGGAGGAGGAGCTCTTCGATTTCCTTCCCGCCGTCCGCTTCCTCGTCCCATCACTTGCTCCGCCTCTCCATCAACTGCCGAACCAGCCTCCGGTTATTTTTTACTCTCTCTTATCTCTTCCGATAGTTTTATTACTGGAAATTGATTTCGTTTTTGTCGAGTTAAGTCAGTTTGAAATAAGAAAACTAGTCAATCAAAGTTCTAAGAATTATCACACGTAGGTTAGTTTCAATATATATATGTATTTTGGTGGTTGATTGGTTCTCTAAATAAAATCACTCTTGTTATGTTATGCCAGTAGAGGTGAAGAAGAAGCAGTTGGATAGGAGGGATAACGTGAGGAATATCGCAATCGTTGCACATGTTGATCATGGCAAAACTACTTTGGTTGATTCTATGCTTAGGCAAGCTAAGGTAACACCTTAAACGCATATAATGGCATTGGGCAACTTGAGAAAGTTTTTCTTAACCCATGCCTTACTTTGCAGGTTTTCCGAGATAACCAAGTCATGCAAGAGAGGATCATGGACTCAAATGACCTTGAGCGTGAAAGAGGAATCACTATTCTTAGCAAAAATACCTCCATCACTTACAAAAACACTAAAGTAAATATTATAGATACTCCTGGCCATTCTGACTTTGGGGGTGAAGTGGAGCGTGTCTTGAACATGGTTGATGGAGTGCTTCTTGTGGTAATATGTTGCTTTCTCTCAATGTTTTAGAATTAACTGTTTAGTCCTGTATTTCTCATTTTAATTTTTCTCTCCTCAATTTCTTAGGTGGACTCTGTTGAGGGACCAATGCCCCAGACAAGGTTTGTTTTAAAGAAGGCTCTTGAGTTTGGACATGCAGTGGTCGTGGTCGTAAACAAGATTGACAGGCCTTCTGCTCGTCCTGAATTTGTTGTCAATTCCACTTTTGAACTATTTATTGAACTAAATGCAACAGATGAACAGGTATTGTTCATTTGGGTTTGTCTATCCTTTCTTTGGTATTTCGCCGCGTGACTTATATACCTTGAGTATATTTATATGACACTAACCTCAATGATATTTCTGGGTGGCTTGTAGTGTGATTTCCAAGCGATATATGCTAGTGGGATTAAAGGAAAGGCGGGGCTTTCTCCGGATGACCTTGCAGAAGACCTGGGACCCCTGTTCGAAGCTATAATCAGATGCGTACCTGGGCCAAATATTGAAAAAGATGGTGCACTTCAGATGCTTGTGAGTTATTCTGATTTTTTACTGTTTCATGTTTTATGTGTTTGTTCCCAACTAGTGCCAAAAAGCTAACTTGCATTTAGATTTCCTAGCCAAAAATCTACACATCAAAAACTTGTATCTCTCACCAACTAAAAGCAGTCACTTGCTACAAGCTTCAAATCCTAGAATCTAACGATCCAGTGGCACTCTGAGATAATGAAAACAATTTGTGGCAGTCAAATTGATGAATTTGTCTCATCTATTCCAAACTAAAGATCACGAAGACTTTGCGTCCTTGCATATATGGCCATAATTAATAAATTGGGATATTCCTCAAACCAAAATGTGAAAGAAATTTCAATATACCAGACAGTCTAGTTGAATGGATATTCACTTGTATGAAACTAATATACTTTTTCTTTTTGTTCAGGCCACAAATATTGAGTATGATGAGCATAAAGGACGCATTGCTATTGGACGACTACACGCAGGGGTACTGCGCAAAGGAATGGATGTCAGGGTAACATTTTGATTATCTTGAACTTGTTGCTTTGTTATGGGACAGAAATAATGTGGGATCATAGAAAAAATATCACCTTAAGCTAGTCAATCTCTCAAGTCTTTACACCTTGTAGAGCAGGTGGCCTCTGCCAATATAGCGTGTAAAAGATAGCTAAATGGTAAGCAGGACAAGATATTCTCGGACAAAGTTTCTATTAAGTTTCCTAGGTTTCTAATTCATTAAATTTTGTGATGAATACGTCCAAGACGTAATTGAATGGGGGATGGTACCAAAACCTTAAGAATCAGCGAGAATATTATACAAACTCACCAACTTCTTGCAGTACTTATATGGTTTATAGTAGACTTACTGGGGTATAACTTTACAGGTGTGCACTTCTGAAGATTCCTGTAGATTTGCAAGAGTTAGTGAGCTTTTTGTATATGAGAAATTCTACAGAGTACCTACTGATTCAGTGGAAGCTGGAGATATTTGCGCTGTATGTGGCATAGACAACATTCAGGTACACACGTATATGCAATAGATAATTTGATGCCAAATGTGAGAGGCTGTTGTAACTCTGGTGGATAATTTCTGCCACTTATCATTTTTCTTTTTGTTGCTAATTGAGTTGTAACAATAGATTTCCTTGTTTACCCTAAATTTGCAGATTGGGGAGACTATTGCTGATAAAGTACATGGGAAGCCTCTACCTACAATCAAAGTAGAAGAGCCAACTGTGAAAATGTCCTTCTCTGTAAACACCTCTCCATTTTCTGGTCGTGAGGTAGGTCTATTTCTGTCATGAGCTATCTTACTGTATTTTTCATGAATGCATGGTTACAAGATATTAAGTGGGAAATCATTAACTTTGATGAGGCAACATTGTCGACCAAAAAGAAAAGGATTAGTGCAACAATTGAATTATCTTTTCTTTTCTGTAGGGGAAGTATGTAACAAGCAGGAACTTACGAGATCGTTTAAACCGTGAACTTGAAAGAAATCTAGCTATGAAAGTGGAAGATGGTGAGACAGCAGACACATTCATTGTTAGTGGGCGTGGTACATTACACATTACCATCCTGATAGAAAACATGTAAGTACTTCGGTGACCACCATTCCTTTCATATTTGAAATTGATATTAGCTGAACGGTCATATGTTCCAGGCGAAGAGAAGGATATGAATTTATGGTTGGCCCCCCGAAAGTTATCAACAAAAGGGTTAACGATAAATTGCTGGAGCCATATGAGGTGAGTTTCTGACTGAAGCTATTAGTTTCCTACCAAAGGAATTGGCAGCAACTTTTGAAACCATGATTTCAGTTTGATTTGAATATCCTTGGTTTAATTGTCAACTCATTGAAAAGAACTTTTGCTTTCGTGAATTTAAGTAAAGACGCCCTATCTAACTTCAAATCCACCAATTCAGATAGCAACTGTTGAAGTACCAGAGGCTCACATGGGGCCTGTTGTTGAACTTCTTGGCAAAAGGCGTGGACAGATGTTTGATATGCAGGGTGTTGGGTATGTATTGTTTCTCTTGCCATTCCTTTATTTTATATGCAAGGTGATGGGTGTACATAATTCTTCTACCTCTTAGTGATGATATTGTGTTAATACTGCTCGTTTTAATGGTAACAGTTTTATCGTGTTGGGAGTAAACTGATTAAGATATATAGCGGTTATTTTTTTGGATTGTTTGTAGCAGCAGTTTGGTGATATTAGATGACTGTAACCATCATATGAATATACACAAGACTTGTTACTGCTTTGAGAACCGTTTGGTCATTTTCTCAAGCGGGGCCATGCAAAGGCTTTTCTCTATCTGTCCACTTTTACTGCATTTATACAAGAACAACAATACATGATGTCATGTTAATTTCTCTCCTTTTTTTTGTGTGTGAGACGCCTGAGGGTTTATGTTTTCAGATAAGCTACTTGGTAAATATACAGTATGCAGCTTTTAAGATCAATCTGACCATGCATGTGAATCCTGAATGACAGGTCGGAAGGAACAACCTTTCTGCGGTACAAAATCCCAACACGTGGACTTCTTGGATTGAGGAACGCAATTTTAACAGCTTCTCGCGGGACAGCTATCCTTAACACTGTATTTGACAGTTATGGACCTTGGGCCGGTGATATTAGCACCCGCGATCTAGGTTCGCTGGTAAGTTGTAGGTTCCAGGAACTAGCAATCCTAATCGATAGATTGATCGAAAGTGGTCACAAAATATGAAAAGTGAACTTTTTGATTGAAACATGCCATTTTGGTAGCTGAATAGTTGAGTGTGACTTTCAGGTTGCCTTTGAAGATGGAACATCAACATCATATGCCCTGGCGAGTGCGCAGGAGAGAGGGCAAATGTTTGTAGGTTCTGGAGTGGATGTATACAAAGGTCAGATAGTTGGGATCCACCAGAGACCCGGCGACTTGGGTCTTAATATCTGCAAGAAGAAGGCAGCGACAAACATAAGATCCAACAAAGATGTAACAGGTATTTCATTTATAAATACATATATCATATATCTAAACTTGTGAAAGTTTCAAATCCCATGTGCTCACAAATCTGTTCTCAATTACAGTGATTCTTGACACTCCCTTAACATATAGTCTGGACGACTGCATCGAATACATTGAAGAGGATGAGTTGGTGGAGGTTACACCTTCTAGTATTAGGATGTGCAAGAATCAGAAAATGGCAAAGAAAGGCAGGCAGTAAAACCCATTTTTGCAAGCTGGGTTTGGAGGAAATTGAAGAAAAGCTTCTACTAAAAAAAAATGAAAGCTAGTTTCTAGTGTTATTTATAGGCTTGTTTGATTGTTATACATAGTCTTATTCTTATAGCAAAGGGTGAGTCCTGATGTTATCCAATTAATGTTTTTTTGGAATATCTCCATGCCCTTTGATCA
>Ga0041059_1000949_pt1 | contig 22910 bp, 16 predicted proteins | sample AraColnosormetaG_FD_56232 | JGI IMG/M metagenome (GOLD analysis project Ga0041059, IMG submission 56232) | Arabidopsis roots microbial communities from North Carolina, USA - Col MF nosort | ecosystem: Host-associated > Plants > Roots > Unclassified | place: USA: North Carolina | collected... | reverse complement strand
CCGTATAACATATGTTTTACATGTAATAGAGTTTCGACGTCGACGATGAGGAAGGTCTCCTCCAACAATGGAGTCGGAGTCGGTACGTTTAAGTCACAGAATCCAAATTTCGACGATGAAGATGACGACGGAGACTGCCTTTTTAAAGCGGTGGTTGCGAAGATCTTCGCTAGTACAACTTCCATTAAAGCTGCTTACGCAGAGCTTCAGAGGGCTCAAAGTCCGTACGATAGCGACGCTATACAAGCGGCGGATACGGTGGTAGTTAATGAACTAAAAACTTTATCGGAGCTTAAACGGAGTTTTATGAGGAAGGAATTGAATCTTTCACCAAAAGTTGCGATTATGTTAGCTGAGATCCATGAACAGCAGAGTTTGATGAGGACTTATGAAATCGCGATGAAGAGACTTGAATTTGAAGTTACGGAGAAGAAAGTGAAGATCGATGAGTTGAAGATGAATCTTGAAGAGAATTTGGTGATGAATAAATCGTTGGAGAAGAAACTCACAGCTACTTGACTCATCGCTTGAATTGAAAATTATTGTATTTTCACTAACTTGTTGGACTTTAGATATGAGCCGAGCTTGCTTTTAAGTTGACATTGAACGAATTTTTGTAGAAATTTTGCAAAATAACTATTCAACGTCCGTGACCAAGAAATTTAAAAAGTTAAGTGAGACAACCCTATTAATTATCATGCTAATATTGTTATTTTATACACCAAAAAACCAGCATTGTTGCCTTGTTGGCCACATAAACATCAACCAAGAATATAAACACATTATGCAATTTTTTGAAAGTAAAAGTCTCCAACAATATTAAAAACCAAAGCTAAACAAATGATCATTTACCATACTGTATATAATTTGGAACTCTAGCGAGAAGCACACTTGATTTCATGGCTTTCCGAGAGCCTATACTTCATAATGACTATGCCACATATATAGCGCAATTCTTGATTAAATCGAATGACTATGGTATATTGGTATAAATTTAGGTTTGAGCCTTTATGACCAGATGAACATTCTAGATACTTCTTAGCACAATCATGTACATATAAATCGATAAACTGGAAATTGTTGAGAGCTCACGTCTTAAAGCATATGTTGGCCAAAAACGCCAATCACGTAAGATGCATAATTTATGCATCTCTTAACGTTGATTACTTTGAAATCTCATCTTGTGATGATGAAATTTAATCCCTTAAGGCGAAGAGAAATAAGCACAATGACCAAGAAAATCCTCTTCTTAAACTTCTTTGACGATTGGAGTTTCTGATGCTAATTCTTTGATATTCTGTATATGCATTGGCCAATTTTCATATATGTAATTAATAAACACACTGATTGATATACTAATTCATTGAAAAATTTAGAGGAAAAGAACTAATTGAAACAAATATTATAATTTATGATCTAGAGTTGGGCCAGTACTATTCTACAGGCCCATATGATTTGTTAAAATTAATATATATATACAAGTTTACTTCAAATGGGCCCATTTTTTAGAGAAAAATAGTAAAGTAAATTATTTTCTTGGGTCGGCAAATTAATTTAGCGAGAAAAAAAAAGGAACTCCCTCCTCTTTTCTCTGGCAAACTCTAGAAGACCAAGGAAGCACAGTAACAATCTCTCTCTCGCACCTTCTTAAAAGCTGCTCTATTTCTTCGCTTCCCTCTTCTCTTCACTCACAAAACATTTTGTTCTAATCCCGCAACTGCTAAAAACAAACCCTTTTGTCAAAAATCTCTCCTTTCGGTGGTGACAGGTTTGTTCTTTCCGAGTCCTCTCTTTTTGAATAATACTTTGTTTGGTTTTAGCTCAGTTCTTGTACTTATTGAAATTGCAATTGTTAGATTTTCTGATTACTAGTCTAATCCTTAATTTGATTTCAAGTTTATTTGTCAATTTTGAATCTTTATCTGGGTGGAATCGTACGACTGTAAAATCCTGATAAAATCCTACAAGACACTTTGAAATTAGTTTCAGTTTGTGGTAGAATTGGTTCTTAATTTGTTTTGAATGTTGAGTGATGAACTCAAGGATAAATCTTTGATTGTGTTGATAAATCTTGAATCCTGAATCAGAAATCTATGGCAGGAAATGGCAGAAGCAGCATACACAGTAGCATCAGACAGTGAAAACACTGGAGAGGAGAAATCATCATCATCTCCTTCATTACCCGAAATCGCCCTTGGTATCGACATTGGTACTTCTCAATGCAGTATAGCTGTTTGGAACGGTTCTCAAGTTCACATCTTGAGGAACACAAGAAACCAGAAGCTCATCAAATCATTTGTCACTTTCAAAGATGAAGTTCCTGCTGGTGGTGTTAGCAACCAGCTCGCACATGAGCAGGAAATGCTAACCGGAGCCGCTATCTTCAACATGAAGCGGCTCGTTGGTCGTGTAGACACTGATCCTGTGGTTCACGCTAGCAAGAACCTTCCTTTCTTGGTTCAAACTCTTGATATTGGAGTTAGACCGTTTATTGCAGCTTTGGTGAACAATGCTTGGAGATCAACAACACCAGAGGAAGTTTTAGCTATATTTCTGGTGGAGTTACGTCTGATGGCTGAAGCTCAGTTGAAACGTCCTGTGAGAAATGTAGTGCTTACGGTTCCGGTTTCGTTCTCTAGGTTCCAGCTCACACGGTTCGAAAGAGCTTGCGCTATGGCTGGACTTCATGTTCTTCGTTTGATGCCGGAACCAACTGCTATTGCGTTGCTTTATGCGCAACAGCAGCAGATGACTACCCATGATAACATGGGAAGCGGAAGCGAGAGGCTTGCGGTTATATTCAATATGGGAGCTGGTTACTGCGATGTTGCGGTTACTGCTACTGCTGGTGGTGTTTCACAGATAAAAGCTTTAGCTGGTAGCCCCATTGGGGGTGAAGACATTTTGCAGAACACAATTCGCCATATCGCTCCACCTAATGAAGAAGCTTCGGGGTTGCTTCGTGTAGCGGCACAGGACGCGATTCACAGGCTAACGGATCAAGAAAATGTCCAAATTGAAGTGGATTTGGGAAATGGTAACAAGATATCCAAGGTTCTTGATAGGTTAGAGTTTGAGGAAGTGAACCAGAAGGTATTTGAGGAATGTGAGAGACTTGTTGTGCAGTGCCTGCGAGATGCGAGAGTCAATGGTGGTGATATCGATGATTTGATAATGGTTGGAGGGTGTTCGTACATCCCGAAAGTAAGAACTATTATCAAGAACGTATGCAAGAAGGATGAGATATACAAAGGCGTGAATCCTTTAGAAGCTGCGGTTAGAGGAGCTGCTTTGGAAGGTGCGGTGACTTCAGGGATTCATGATCCTTTTGGGAGCTTAGATCTGTTAACCATACAAGCCACACCTCTTGCAGTTGGAGTAAGAGCTAACGGAAACAAATTCATACCCGTGATTCCGCGTAACACAATGGTTCCAGCGCGGAAAGACCTCTTCTTCACAACGGTTCAAGACAACCAGAAGGAAGCTCTGATCATTATATACGAAGGAGAAGGAGAGACTGTTGAAGAGAATCATCTTCTTGGTTATTTCAAGCTCGTTGGGATTCCGCCAGCACCGAAAGGTGTTCCAGAGATCAATGTGTGTATGGACATTGATGCATCAAATGCTTTACGGGTTTTCGCAGCTGTGTTGATGCCGGGATCTTCGAGTCCAGTGGTTCCTGTGATTGAGGTGAGGATGCCTACGGTTGATGATGGACATGGTTGGTGTGCTCAAGCTTTGAATGTGAAATATGGAGCTACTCTTGATTTGATTACTCTTCAGAGAAAGATGTAAGATTAAAATAAAATGGTGTTGGTGATAGATTTTAGATTAGATGTAAGATACGAGGATGCTTCGTATAGAAAAGAGTTTGTAAAGTTTGTGTGTGTTTTGGGGTTTGTCGTTGAAGTGGTAAACAATGTTTATGTGTGTAATGAAGTAATAATGCTTTGCAGATTGTATAATAAACTAGAGAGTTTGGACTTTGGACACTTTCTTTTGAGCTTCTGATATGTTGTGTTGCAAGTTTTTAACTGTTTTTGAGCTTCTCATTAAAACTTGGCAAATTTGGATGGTCAACACTTTTATCGAGTAGGACATTATATGGATTATATTGAATGAATTTTTTCATATTGGGGGATTAATAGGTTAAAAGAATCAAAATTCGCTGAAAGGAGGGGTCGAACCTCCGACCTTGAGGTTAACAGCCACACGCTCTAAACCTACTGAGCTATTCCAGCTGGATATTTTGTTTTCATTTTTCTACAATTTAAAAATTAATTTGATTACTTTCCTTAATTTTCCTGAATCAAGTGATCACACTTTTGTTTCCTTTTAAGGGAATTGCTCACCATGAATCATGGCCGGATCGTTTTATTTGACTCTAAAGAATTATGGAAATCGCAACAAAATGAATATGAGGCTCGGCCGAGGCAAGATGTGGTGATCCGGTAAAGGCATAGTAGTAACCGAAATATTCACGGCATTAGTGTTTAGGATGTTGTTGACAATTCAATAAAGCGTATAACTTTAATTTTGATAGGAAAGGTAAGAAATCCAAATGCAGTGCATGAGTATCAAACTTTTTATTTTGTCTCGATAGTGATCTCATATCTTGAGATTGACCCATATTTAGGTAGGTGTGGAACTTTTAAGTTATTGGACTCAAAAGTGATTGTATAATTTTGCAGAAAATAACATGCATGGATCCATTTATAAGTAAATAAATAAAAATCGTCTAAACTCGTAAGTCGTAACATGTGATATCACATGATTTGTATTGACTACGGCAACTTGCTAATTTCAACGACAAATTATTTATACACTATTATAGTTTTTGAGTTTATTAGACCATTATAAAATGTATTCTCGTTATGGGATGTAATCACAAGTATTTTGTGATTTACGGGATATTTCGGAGAAAGGCTTGGCTAAGAAAATGGCAATTGCATTGAAAAAAATCTCAACACTTAAATCTAGCTAGTAAGCAAATTATTTCTTCTCGGATTCTTTTTCTGATTCGTTTAAAACAGTGAGGTGGTTGACAGATAATTTCCTATCTAAATGACCTTCAATTCGCACCGAAATGGTCAAATGGACATATGAAACTCTACTGTACGTTTGACCCAAATTTGTTCTCTCTCTCACACACACGCATAAACATTGTGGCATAGGTTCTATTGACTTATCATTATCAACCAAGTGGTTAGGCAGAGTTGGAGACAAGCGGCAGAAAACAAGGCACCATTTACCAACTCGAAAAGTATAATTAAGATTGCTCACGTTTTGAGTCGTTTAACTTACGATAAAATCATAGTCAGTTATTACATATACATGACGATTTAACAAAACGCACATTTTCTCTAATTATAAATATATAACATCATAGTCATTTTTTATTATTTTTTGTAAATTGTAAACTCATCATAGTCAAATTTAGTTGCAACTTTTTTACCAAAAGTAAAAAAAAAAATTAGTTGCAACTTCGCCCATAAGCACCTTTCATGCAATAAAAGACATGCTGATTTCATTGCAAAAATGAGATTTAGCTAGTTCACTAATGAATTCAAAGTGTTAACAAATATGAGCTATTTAGCCCTTTATAGTTGAAATGTATAATCTTATACTAATTAGATTAAGTTGAGTGTTTTACTCGCAATTGAGCGGGTCTAGAGGCTAGTTTTAATTCTTTAGTGAACACTGATCAATAAGACAAATGGCATGGTCTTACTTTCACCTAAACCAACTAACTTATAATACTTTGTTTAATTAGACCCTTATTTTAAAGTATTAGCTACATTTTTTAAGTTTATTTGGTCGAGTGGACCTTCCAACATCCGTCTCTTAGGATTCTCAATTATTTTGTTTTGTCTCACATTGTGTTACGTGTAAATCTTATGGAAAGAAGCAAAGGAAAATAATAGATTTCATTATTTAATTGATGTAACAAACAATATTACTTCTTCACAAAAAAAAAACAATATTACAGAGTCTATATATTTTGTACAGAAACAAAACAATACAACTATACAAGCAAAAAAGTAGCATCCTTTTGTTGTCTTAACGATAATACATATACATCCATGAAGGCAACATTAAGAACTGAGGCAACATACAGAAAGTAAAAACTTCTACTTTTTTTACTTTATATATTGTAGAAACATTAACTATATATGCCTCTTTATTAAAGTATGGATACATAGTAATATTTAAAACACGATCCATGCATGCCTTGACATAATATAAGCAACTAGAGAGTTTATCGATGCCTCAAGCTTTGTACCTTGGTGATATTGTTGTCTACTCAACCTTATGCTTCATTGATCCAACCAAGTTCCATTTTAACTCTTATCATAAAGTTTTTTGGACGTATTTAGCTTTGATTTATTTGTTAATTCATAAGTTTTAACGTTTAAACCATTTCTTTAATTACTTCTACCTCCGAACCAAGTTATTGTTATTCATATCACATTAGAAATTCACTTCTAGTTCTAATACTTTTCTTTTTTTTTGCCAATAGTGATGTTCAACACAAAAACATGTTTTTATGTCTGTTTCACTCAATCATGGAGTGGACCAGTTTTGATATCCCGGTTTGCTATATTGTGCGGTTTATATTAACGAATTTTGTTTTTTAAAACTATAAACCATTTAAAAGAAGTTCTTTTCGTCAATAAAATATCTAACTTTATATTATCCAACCAAATATATGAATTATCTCAAAATTCTTCTATCCTTTGCATCATTCAATTATTTTAATAAAACATACAAAATATGAAATTGTCAGTAATAATTTTTTCTGGTTTGCTTAGTTACTCTTCCATGAAGACGTACATTGGAAAAAAGAAAGTTAGGTTCACTGAACTAATAGTCACGTGTTGCATTCATTGCACGGGAGTTTTTTTTTTATCCCGGCGGCCATCACCACGTCAGCATATCCGGCGTTCTTCCGACAAGAGTGAGACCAATATGTCGGAGAAAGCCCTGATGACGAACTTGTGTGTGTCGGCTGGATTTAAAGAGAGATAAGTGAGTAGCAGTTCATCCAAGAAATCGTAACCGTCGTTCGGATCACGACTAAGTTCTCCGGCGTCGATGGCGGCGTCAATCATCTCTTGCATGGATCGCCGGAAGTCAGTTAACGGATCCGGTGAGTCCACGTGTTGAGTTACGGCGGTTCCTCCGCTTATAAGCCTCGTAGTAGTAGTAGTCACGGAATTATCATAAACCTTCTTTTTCTTCTTCTTTGTCGACGTGATAGTGGCATCATCGTAATTATCAGAGAATTCTCTTGACCGGGGTTCTGGTGAGTCGGTGATTGCATTGGACCGACCAGGGGAAGAGAAGAAGAAGCGACGGGAAGCAAAAGCGGCGGATACATCAGGAGAGATATCAGATTCATATGATGACGTGGATGAGGAGGAGGTGGCGGCCGGAGTGGTTGTGGTGGAGGAAGAAGGTAAGTCAATGACACGATGGGGGTGGTGGTGGTTGTCATTGTGGTAAAGGAGGTTGAAGTTATTGAGAAGAACGATGGAGGGACGGTTAGGTTGGATGATACCGTCGGGATCGGCGGAGGACGGAGGAATACACGGCGAAGAATAGCATTTGGTGAGATTTGACGGGAAGCAAAGATGGAGGCTTTTCCACAAGATTTTTGGCATTTTTAAGAGAGAGAGAGAGAGAAGAATTAAGAGAATAAATGTCTCGAGCAAATGGATATGTTGGCTTATTTTGTAACATATATATACACAAATGTCTCATTACGTTTATAAAAGGGTACTTATGTAATTTACAAATTTCTATATACTAATGTTGCCAAAAATTTTTTTTTTATAAATGAATAAGTGAATTACTATCAATTTTCTGATTTATCTCATTTTCAAGAATCGTTATGTAGCTACCGAGAGTCTCAATGTTGACTATGTGTTCACCAATCACCACATGCACTTGTGTTGCGACTTGCAAAACAAAGTAATGGTACTTGTTACTATTGACTAAATGCAGTTATTAGGATCCTTAATTTTCATCTATATTGATGAAACGTTTACAAAACATATATTCCCTAAAGGGTATTGTACTTTCGAGTGAATCTGAATATCAGATATTTACTTTTTTAGCGTTTTTCTTTCTTTTGGTTTGATACTTTCTAATTTTGTAATTATTCACTTTCTTTCTGAAACACTGACGTACAAAGCTGAATTCAACATGGGGAGGTCTTTCTTTATACGTGAATGATAGTATTTATAAATTTTGGTTTATTCATATAACCTTATAGTTTGTCAGAGTTACAAAAACTGCAAAACATGAAGAATGAGTGTCCTTGCAATTACAGAATAGAGAGAGCTCACGAGGAGGTAAATTCATCCACCACCTAGATTGGTCCACTCATCATGACGTAAAGCCAAAAGACGTTAGTTCAAGTACGAATACTTCCCTAGTGTGGTCCTGGTTTTTGGTCCACCGGTCCGATTCACAAGGTCAGGTCGAGTTTTCACTGGTCCGACCAAGCAGGTCATTCGGTCAATATTTGTTTTGTTAATCAAGTCCTAAAGATATTTTAGCCACCAGTGACTATAACTAAGTCTGGCTATTTTTGTACATGTAGAATCAAGTAATAACTAATAAGGAGTTAAGGACTAACGATCAGTTATGACTTGCTGTTGCTGGTAATTTGGCGGGTGAGAATAGACAATGGATAGAAGCAAGTTAAAAATGGAAATGAAGCATCCAATATAATAAGTATTTTGGAAGCATGTTTTTGTGAATTATCTCATTATGATTTGGTTATAGAGACTAATGTGAAGTCGTGTTGGTGAAAGGTTTGAAACTTGTTGTGTTTCATATATTCAATAGTTTAGCGACTATTTTTGCTTGTAGCCTATATATTTTCAGGGTTATCCCTCGTTACTGGTAAAGATCGTATCGGATAACACTCGAAATGCACAGCTGAGCTATCATCGTGCCAAGGCTAGGGTGGACCGGTGGTACCACTTCGCGTAGTTATCCGGCACCAGAAAAAAAAAAAAAGATTCGAACTCATCTTTCATATGGATAAATTTATGTGGGCCACAACAGAAAATATAGCTATCATCATACTTTGTTGTTACATAAGCTACTCATGATTCGTCCGCCAATATTCCATCACCAAATAAGAACCACAAAAGCGGCGACTGATGGATCATAAGATTTTAGATTATGGTAAGTTGTAGAATGTTTGTAATGCCTTCACACCATTATGCCTCTTGCCATGTTGGGGGTATGGACAACAACTTAGCCCCACAAATTGATGCCCTATTTTGTTTAGACTGGAATTTTGAAACACATTTTTCTCTATTTTGCTATTTTTGGGGTCATCAGTCTACACATGGATGTTGCAAATGACCACCAATTCGGTTCACTTCAGGTTGGGTTTAATTACGACCCGACTATGATCTAGCCAACCATAATTTAGCCTCGATATCTGAGGTTTAGGTCTGATTCGACCAAGCTTTATAGCAATACAAGTCAACCGGAAGTTAGAAATGATACGTTTGATGAGTTCAATCCGGGTTGAACCGGGTGAGTTTATATGACCAAAACAACTCTTCACAATAAATGAATAAAATATCTCGAGTTGTGAATGTATGGTTGTTCTTAGTTGGGTCTCTATCGTCCTCTCTCTCTATTATAACTATCCCAATCTCTTCGGTGTTGTAATAGAGACATGGGAACTACTAGACAAGGAAAAGCTCATAAATTCGATACATCCAACATTCAAAGCACATGACACGAACTTTGAGGCGTAAGCTGTCACAAGTTAACATCAAACCTAGACATATAGATTTTATTTCAACAAACTGATTATTTATACAATACTTTTATTTCATTCTATAAGTAGTGATACCACATATTTCAGGTTCAAGGCTCATGATCGACTTGCTACCTCTAATCCGTTTCCTGCAAAATTTGACGACAGAATCTGTAAGTTGAAACAGACAGGATCGCTGAAAGATAATCCTAGAACACATGTTCCGGATCGATAGACCAAAGTACTAAAGCATCAATGCATATAAATATATAATACACAAGAACTGTAATTTGCAAATGCTTGTGCTGAATAAGAAAAGTAGACATATATCTGACCAAGTTATAATAGTTATTAAGCCGGCTTAAGAGCAAAACAGAGATTAATTACCATCAGGATCAAAGAAGAAAACTTGCTTGACTTTTCCATCAGGAAGAGACTTCTGAAAAGTTTCTATCCCTTTCTCCTACATCATAACAAGGACGAGAAAGGATCGATTAAATAACTCTGAAAGATACCAATCATATCCATAACTGTACCATCAAAAGCTCATGTAAACAAGCCAAAGAAACAATACCTTGAGAGAATGAAGGAAAGAGTCGAAATTTGGGACAGAGAAACAGATATGATGACCCATTGGGAGATGGCTAGGATCCTTAACCGCTGAGGTAGCACTGTAAGGACCTTCTGGAAGATTTGTTGAAGGGTTTCTCTGGATAATATGCATTGCAAAAGCACCTGGTAAGTTTAGCCACACCACCTGTAGGTCTCCAAAATCAGGACTTTCGATCTCCTCGAACCCAAACACCTGACAATTATACATATATAATCCATTGGTTTCAGAACAAACCACGAAGATGAAGATAACACTAACTTAATCAAAAGGATTAAAGGCATCCAAAAGTGGACACTCTCAATAGAAACTAGAAACGAGATAAGTGACAAGAGAAAGAGACAAAGCCACAATAGCAACACAAATCTCTAAATAAAAAGCCAAATTACAAACCATAGATTCTAATCCAGATGGGTAATCGACTCAGTGCGTTTGTTTTTTTGGGTCGAAATTGGTAGTAACAACACAAACCCAGAACAGAGAATACGAAGAGAGATAAGAAAAAGAAAAGTGTAAGAAATTGAAAACGTCGATTAGGTGTCGTTACCTCTTTGTAAAACTGGGCGAGGCGTGTGATGTCTGATGATTCTCTGGCTATATGGCCAAGACTCGCCATGTTTGGTTCCAAGCGGACAAAGCTAATCAAGAAGAACAACTCAGAAACAAAAATGGTCGACAAAAAAGAGATTAGTAAAAGTACGTGGCATCGGCTCCTTATAACACATCTTTAATCAAACCATAAGGTTGAACCGATCGGTTTGACTATCAGTGAAACTAAAACCAACTTTAAAAAAAAGAATTATTATACGTAATTGCAGTTACTCCAAGAAAAATTAATCTGTTGCTTAATCTGAATATCCGACCAATCAGAAATGTTCGGACCCCGACCAAACAATGTATCCGGTTTAAAACATCCGGTCCGGTATTAAACCCTTATTGCTCCGTAATCTCTCACCTCCACCAATTCCTCATTCTTCCAATCGCACTTCCTTTACCAGATCAGACGTCAATTTCAACTCTTCAGTGAAGAGATTTCTTTCACCGAATTTTCTACTCCGATCGATCAATTGAAGATTGAAATGGAAGCTAATTCAGGCGGAGGAGGAGGAGCTGAAGGCGGAAGAGCGGTAACCGGAGGAGGAGGAGGAGGAGGAGGGAGCGATGTGGAATTGGTGAGCAAGACGTTGCAAGTGGAGCATAAGCTATTCTATTTTGATCTTAAGGAGAATCCTCGTGGAAGGTATCTAAAGATATCGGAGAAGACGTCGGCGACGAGGTCAACCATCATTGTTCCTTCCTCCGGCATCTCTTGGTTCCTTGATCTCTTCAACTACTATGTCAATTCTGAGGAACACGAGCTTTTTAGCAAAGAATTGCAGCTTGATTCCAAGGTTTCAACTTTATCATCACTCTCTTCTGGCGATCGTTGACTTTTCCACTCTCTTTAATTTCTGCTGTTGTTGCTTTATTCAGGTGTTTTACTTCGATATCGGTGAGAACAGAAGAGGACGCTTCTTGAAGGTAGAAATTTTTCTGTTTTACTTAATGAATCTGAAGTTTTTTTTCTTTGGTATATGTGAATTGAAGATTTAGGGAGTACTAGACTTATGGTTAGGAATGTTCTTTTCATTTTGGTTATGTGACTAATTATCCTGAGGTATCAGAAGTTGTAGGAATGTTCTGATGGGTTTTGGTGTGGTGTTAGGTGTCAGAAGCATCGGTTAGTAGAAATCGAAGTACCATTATTGTTCCAGCTGGAAGCTCTCCTGATGAAGGATGGGCAGCTTTCAGGAATATATTGGCTGAGATACATGAAGCATCAGGACTTTTTGTGATGCCAAATCAGGTGGTATTATCGTCTCCTTTGATTGAAAAGCCTTTAACTAAGTTCTCTGGTCTCATTGTATCTTCGTTTTGGAAACAGAAACCTTCTGATGGACAGGAACACTTGGTTGATGATGTTGGAGCTGGTTTTATACCTGGACATGGTAGTCAGCAGCCATCTTCTTCAGAACATAATGTGGATCGAACAATTGACTCGCCAGGCCAGGAAGAAACCGGAATGACTGGTGTTTCTAAAGTAATCAGAGCTGACCAGAAACGGTTCTTCTTTGATCTTGGGAACAATAACAGGGGCCATTTCTTAAGGATATCTGAGGTAATCTTGGAAGAACAATCTTTTGCTGGCTTATCTCTTGAGAGCTTGTATTTACCATGGTTTTAACATTAAAGCATTTCTCAATATAGGTGGCAGGTTCTGACAGGTCTTCCATCATTCTACCGTTATCGGGTCTTAAGCAGTTTCACGAAGTAATTGGTCACTTTGTGGAGATCACCAAAGATAAAATTGAAGGTATGACAGGTGCAAATGTCAGGACAGTTGATCCTCCTCAGAGATAAGTATTGATTCTCTTAGAGGATGGAAATTTTCAATCCTCTAACCATTTGAATCTGGCAACTTCAAGTCGACTGCCTGATCGCGGTGTGCAATAGTTTCACGTAATATCTCTCGCCCCTTCACATCTTCTAAAAATAATTCAGCAGGATCATCATTTGCCTTAATAGTAGATAAAACAAACTTTGGAGTCTGCAACTGGGAATAAGCTGAAAATCATCCACCATGTGTATCTCTCTCTCTCTCTCTCTCTCTCCCTCCCTCCCTCATTTGCTTCTGTTCTGTTTTAACTTTTTTTGTTTTTGTTCAGTTTGGGTCATTGGGTGTATATCTGTTGACGGCTTGATGCATTTCAATTGTAAAAGAATATTGGGGTTTATATGTTTGGGCTAATGCCTGTTGGAATAAAAGATGAAGTGTAAGTTCTATACATGAGTTACGAATTCTTTTTGGTTTTGTCTGAAAATGATTTAGTTCTACTACCAGAGGTTCTAAGAGCAGTTGCGAATTGTATATACTGTCCTAAGCATGCTTTGGTTAGACAAAAATTTCGATTTTTAGGTTAATCGAAAATGCCTCAATAATAAAAAAAAAAGAAAAAGAAATCAACGTTGCGTATAAAACAAGGGAGAAGATAAAAAAACAGCGTTTGTAAATAAAAAACAAAAACCCTAAAAAAAGGAGCAACTTTGGGCACAGTCCGAGAGAGAGAAAAAAATAAAAAATAATCTGTCGGTGATTTATAACCTCCTCTCTAATAAACCACCACATCCTCTGAAACCCTAGCCTGAACAACTCGCCGTCTTCTCGAGAAACATCTTTCTTACTTCGCTTCATTACAAGGTTCGAATCCAGCTGTCTCTCTTAGTATTTGTCTATGTATCTGTCGAGTTTCTCTGTTTTCATTGATTTATGTAAAATCAGAAGGTTTTGGTTTTTGTAAGTGATTCATTTGTTTTGTGTTAAATCTATTGCAGATCTGATGAAACCAGATCGGATCTTGCTCTAGATCCAGATGCTCCTTAACTTATTTACTCGAATTCATCATCATCGTTATCATCACCATGTCACTGTTTCTAAAAGACGATTCGATTCAAATCCGTGAAGTATGGAACGACAATCTCGAATCAGAGATGGCTCTGATTCGAGAAGTCGTAGACGATTTCCCATTCGTAGCGATGGACACAGAGTTCCCAGGAATCGTGTGTAGACCAGTGGGAACATTCAAAACCAACACAGAGTACCACTACGAAACTCTCAAAACAAACGTCAACATACTCAAGATGATTCAGCTTGGACTCACTTTCTCTGATGAGAAAGGTAACCTCCCAACTTGTGGAACAGACAACAAGTATTGCATCTGGCAGTTCAATTTCCGCGAATTCGACCTCGAATCCGATATCTACGCTACCGATTCGATCGAGCTTCTTCGTCAATCAGGCATCGATTTCGTGAAAAACAACGAATTCGGTATCGATTCGAAGCGGTTCGCTGAGCTTTTGATGTCTTCAGGGATTGTGTTGAATGAAAACGTTCATTGGGTTACATTCCACAGCGGATACGATTTCGGTTACTTGTTGAAGCTATTGACTTGTCAGAATCTTCCCGAGACGCAAACAGGGTTCTTCGAGATGATCAGTGTGTATTTCCCGAGGGTTTATGATATCAAACACTTGATGAAGTTCTGTAATAGTCTTCATGGAGGTCTGAATAAATTGGCGGAGCTGCTTGATGTTGAGAGAGTTGGGATTTGTCACCAGGCCGGATCGGATAGCTTGTTAACGTCGTGTACATTCAGGAAGCTGCAGGAGAATTTCTTCATTGGTTCAATGGAGAAGTATTCTGGTGTTTTGTATGGTTTAGGTGTTGAGAATGGTCAGATTGTTCATTGATAAAAGCTTAAAGTTTTAAACAGGTTATGTTATTTATTTTAGATTATTACATCATAGGTTGTTTTAAGAAGTGTATGATCACAAGAACTAAACTCTGATTTTGGTTTGGTATTGTGCTCTCTTACTTGTTTAAAGATAGCATCTCACTTAATTTATGAAAAAAAAAGTTTGATATATGTCCTTTTTCATCATATCTTAAAGATATTATCAAAGGTATACGTATTTGGCCTATTAATAAAATTTCACAATGTGTTAAAAGACTTAAAGGACAACATAAATTGTGGATTCTGTGAAGTGTTTAAACATTAAAGATGAAAATTGGGAAAGATTAAACAAACGACAGCGTTTTTTAAAAGGACCCAGATATTGAAGGAATGGCCCAGTAAAGCCCATTAAAGTAGAGCCCAGGTTCGTGACAAATCTGTTAAAATCGTATAATTCAGGGTTCGTAAAACCCTAATATATAACTTCGCTACTCATTTTTTGCTCTTCGTTGCAGCCTCTCTCTCTTTAAGGTTAGTCTCTTACTCACTTTTGCGTAGTTCCTCACTGAAAATTGATCTGTGTTCATGTATGTGATTGTCTTACTTTGTTCATCTTCCTCCGATTTGGTTGTGTAATTTCGATTTATGTATTTATTGAGACTGATTTGCTTCATTTCCTTGGCAGATTTGGAAAAGACCTTTGCTTCTCTTCGTTCGGAAAACCAGCTCAAAGATTCAATATGTCAGGGTAAGTTTCTCTTAAGATGCAGCTATATTGGATTCTTACTCCATTCTTAATATACTGAATCAATGGTTGATACATTATGGTTTAGAGTTTTAGTTTTAGGTCGATAGATGTTATTACTTTGATTGGCTTATTCTATGTGTGCCTCAAGCTCCAAACTTTCTAGTTGGCCATTGATTACATGATTTAAGTTTAGTTCTAGAATTGATAAAGTTTTATACTTTTTTCAATTTTTAGTGATGAGGCTGTTGCTGCTCCTGTGGTTCCTCCTGTTGCTGAGGCAGCAGTGATCCCAGAGGACATGGATGTGAGTACTGCATTGGAGTTGACTGTAAGGAAATCTCGTGCTTATGGTGGTGTTGTTCGTGGTCTCCATGAAAGCGCTAAGCTTATTGAGAAGCGTAATGCTCAGCTCTGTGTCCTGGCTGAAGATTGCAACCAACCTGATTATGTCAAGCTTGTTAAAGCTCTTTGCGCTGACCACAGCATCAAATTGCTTACTGTTCCAAGTGCCAAAACACTCGGCGAATGGGCTGGTGTAAGTTGTCTTCCTTTTTTATCCTTGAAGCTTTCTCTCCTCTAAGGAAGACTTTGATGGTAACTAATAATCTTCAATTTGGTTGCAGCTTTGCAAGATTGATTCTGAGGGCAATGCAAGGAAGGTTGTTGGATGCTCATGTCTCGTGATCAAGGTAACAAATCCTTTTTACATTCTCTTAATCCATGAATCATAGGAACCTCTAGATACTTGCAAAGTCATTGAGAAATGTGCCTGGTGGTTTATTTGTGTGGTTCTGTGTTGATTGTTACAGGATTTCGGTGAGGAGACAACTGCACTAAACATTGTCAAGAAGCATCTTGATTCTAACTAAATCAAGCAAAAAGGTCAAGTTTACAGATGCTTTCTTCTCAAAAGGAAACGCATTTTGTGGCCACTCTTTTTTTCTTTCCAGTCTTTTCTGTTTTTGACATTAAATACTCAGTAGTGGACATGTCTTGAGATTTGTTTGGAACATGAAAGTTTTGATGTTTATGTAGGTTCTTTCAGTTCGCTCATCAAGGTTTTATATTTTGCTTTCTTACCACGTAGTTCTACTTCCATTAAATGAAAATTTCAATTTCGGAAAAAAAAAACAAATTGACTTCTTGGTATACATAACAAAACCAAGCTAAGACAGACCTGTAGCAAGACCTAATTCTCCTAGGAAAAAAATAGTTTAGAAATTGTAACCAATCAGAAAAAAGGGAAAAAGAAAGAAAGAACGGGTTATCTATATAAGAGAGGAACTACAGATTGATCATTCCATTATTTTCTTTCGTTGCCATAGAAATTAAGAACCTCTCTCAACCCTATAAAAATCTGTCACTTGAGCATTCGGGTCTCTCATCTGGTGGGATTGTTTTTGGGTTTTGATTAGGGCTTCTTATTTGATTTCTAGTTGTTCTTTCTTGCGCGATGGGTGAAAGAAAAGGCTTGAACAAATACTATCCACCAAACTTTGATCCGAAGCAGATTCCTCGGATCCGAAAACCTAAGAATCAGCAAAGGAAGATTCGTTCGATGGTTCCATTACGTATTCGATGCAACACCTGTGGGAATTACATGTCGGAAGGTACCAAAATCAATTGCCGTGAAGAAAACGTAATCGGAGAAACCTACTTAGGGATCAAAATCCATAGGTTTTACTTCAAGTGCAGTAAGTGTTGCACCGAGCTGATATTGAAGACTGATCCAAAGAATTCGAGTTATGTAGCCGAATCAGGTGCAACTTGTGTTTATGATCAACACGAGGAGGAGGAGCAAGCCGAGGACGGTGGGGATAGGATGAGTTCTTTAGAGAAGAGAACTTTGGTTTCGAAAAGAGAGGTTGATGTAATGGCTGCACTTGATGAGATGAAATCTATGAAATCTAGACGCGTATCGGTGAGTGTAGACTCTATGCTTGAGGATTTGAGTAAAAGACACAAAGAAGAAGAAGAAGTTGCAAAGGAGGAAGATGCAGCGTTGATAAAGTCTACCAAATTTGGTAAGCAGAGGAGGATTGTCGACGAAGAAACTGATGAGATGGAGAAGACGAAGAAAGTAAGAATGGAGGCAGTAGATGAGAAGAAACCTAAGACTAAGAAACTTGCTTGCATTATAACCTTGAAGAAGAAGAAGACAACAAGTTTGGGACTCGCATCACTATGCCACAACTATGGTGCTGATGAAGAAGAGTGAATCAGGTCTGTTGAATCAAATCAAGATTCATGTTAGAAACTATCTTGTAGAGATTACTATCATGACTATTTTTGCATATTGAAGTATTTTTCTGCAATCTAATAACAAAAGAGTTTATTGTTTTAAGAATTACAACATTTTGGTTACATGATATTTTGGGTAAAAGTAGTTTCCATGTAAAAGCCTGCTTCATTCTTTTCAAGTAATAACAGGGTTGGAACTGAATACACAGAACACCTCTAAAGGTATATCACATTTTAACTTTTGATAATTATCATCATCTTCCTTAATTGGACTTCATCTCAACGTCTGCGTCATCTTTAGTAAGAGTATCTGGAGAATCTCGCGGTAAAAGACCGAGAAGAGGCAGAGGGAGCAATGAGCTAAGATTGCAGAGGATAATAAGTGTTGATAAGTTACCAAAACTGTCTCTTGTAATGCCGAATGCTTGAGTCAGTCCTGCACCCATAAGCCCACCTAGAACACTGCCTCCGTTAGAGATTGACATGAGTGTAGCGAACAGAGTTGCTTCCATTCCTTCTGGACATAATCTCGCTGCTAACACAAGAACCGGCATGAATGAAGCCTGTTACAGTTCGATTTTAAGCTGTCAGTGCATAGATATTGACAAATTCCAATAATGCTCCATTAACTATGGAATCACAAATTCCAATAATGCAGCCTTTGAAAAACTCAATGCTGACAAATATGTAAACCTGAGCAAGGACTGTTAGGATTAGAGAGTCTCCTATAGCAAACCATTCGTCGCTAATCCCCAACTGTCTGTTAAAACCTGACACGAGGATAACCTGCAAAACATAAGAACGGTCCCAAGAGTTATTGGTTGTGTAACAGATAATAGATGGCAAAGTTTTTCTTGTAAAGAGCGGACGGGAACCAACCTGAGTCATCCCAAGACCCGTGCCAAAAATTGTCGTCACGAGAAAGATTTTTCTCAATGGAACAGTCTTCAGGAATCCATTGTACAGTCCTACTCCAAGCAATGAGGCAATTGAGGTCACAAGTTTAACTCGTCCCAGAAACTCCGGGGTAAAACCGAGTTTGTTCGTTCTGAGGTGAAATTTGTACCAAATAAAATTAGTTAGAGACTAGTTAATACATTCCAGAGAATATGAAATAAGCCAATAACCATGAAGGCATGAACCAAGTGGAAGAGGACATACGTGAAGTAAAACATTGCAGAATCTGAGTGTGGTGTGGCTTGCCATAAGAATATAAATAAGGTGGGGAGAAAAACATTCGGTTGCTTAATGGCACCCCATAGCTGAATCATGTTCTGCTTTGAGGTCTGAAGAAAACCAGGACTGAGCAGCGTTATATTCTCTTTCTGCCCTGATGCTGGTCTGACCACACGTTGTTCATTCACGAGAACAGCAACTGCTGAAGTTATCAAGGGTAGTAAAGCTGTCACCCCAAATACAAACCTGAGGTATAACAGCTTTTAGAATGCCACTTAGTTAGTTAGCTATGCCACGGAATACCGAAAAAGAGAAAAGCTACTGTTTGCGCAAATTGTGAACTGTACCTCACACCATATGACTCCACCAGGGAGCCGCTAAAGTAGGAACTCACAATTCCACCAAAAGCTGAGGATCCCCAGCACAAAGACTGCAGCGATCCTGACACGCTTTGTGACTCACCACGAGCCCGTTCCACTACCATTGAGTCTACTACCTATTAAAACGTTAACCACTTAATTAATATTTCAATATATCCAACTCTATCTTGCAACTTAACCAAGCTAAGTTAACCAGAATGGATTTGAAAACTTACAACATCAGAAAAGGCGACAGAGAGGGAACCGAGAAGTATACAAAAAGCAGCACTATATTTACTGTCAACAAAACCAGCCATCAAACTCCAAGAAAATGCACCAAGAAGTCCCGAGAGAACTAGATATGACCTCCTTCGATAACCAAATAGAGGCACTGAATCACTGCAAAACAGACCAACTTCCTTAAACAGTTATCACAGTCAAGAGGTATAGAGGTGATAAAGAACTCATACCTGATAAAACCATAGAGAGGCTTAACAAGCCACGGCAATGAAGAAAGACCCGTTATCACAGCTGTCTAGTCAAGAGGTATATATTTGTCAGCCTATAAAGAGATATTCCCATGAAAGTCCAACAAGGAACTACAAAAAGCATACCTCAGCAGGATCAAGATGCAAGTCATCTTTTAAATAGAAACTAACAGCGAGCCTAGCGAGTCCTAAAACACCTTGAACAAAATACACCATTGCTACAGCAACATTATCTGGTGATAATTCAACACCGTAGAATTTGATTCTGCTGCTACTAAGATTTCTTCCTTTACGAGGGGGAGGCTGTGTTCTAATACTAGAAGTAGTATCTCTGTCTCCTTCTACATCTGTATTCGATGTATCTCCTTCAGCTACACCTATTCATATACACACATTTCTGAGGATTCAGTTAATGGAGCTTCGATACTTGCAAAACCTAATCCCAAATGCCAATTTCTGAGGATTCTGTTGCTTTAAGAACTTACTGATTCGAGAATCTAAAAGCAGGCTTTCCTCAGAATCCCGCCGGCGAGGAAGCTCCGGGATTGAAACTATGGAGGACATATCTCTATCAGGAGGTCTCTTACGAATCTTCCGGCGTGATAGTCGGTGAGATCGAGCGGCGATAGCAAGGCGTCGTCTCTCGTTGTTGATGGATGGCAAAACTGTAAATTGAGAAGGTGAGATTGAGATAGAGAAAAGAGAGCGACTCGCCATTTTAATATTCGTTCTTTTTTTTTTCTTTCTTTTCTTTAAATAAACAACACTCCGTCTCTTGCGCTACGTAGATAAATTAATTTTTCTTCGTCTTTTTTTTCGATTGATAAATTAATTTTTGATTTTTCTCATGAACTATATTAGCAGCTTATTAAATTTTTATTGACAAAATATGTATTGAACCTTATATTTTAAATAATTTTGAGTTTTAATGTCTTTTTATGTGATTTATTGTAAAAAAAAAAAATCAAATTCCAGTAAAAATATGAGATTTGAATTTTTATATATGTAACTAAATAAATCTTTTTAAATTTTCTCAAATCCTTTAAAATTAATAAAGAGGTGTATTAGATCTAAGTGTGTCAAAATGGGTAACACAACTCAACTCAACTCATAATCAAATGAGTTTAGGGTTAAATGAGTTATGGGTTGATCCAACTCATTTTGTTAAATGGGTTAAGTCAACCCATAACTCATTTAATTTAATGGGTTGAGTTGTTAAATGGGTTAACCCATTTAAGTAATAATTTAATTAATTATTATTATAAAATAATAATAAATAATTATCATTATTAATTCATTATCATCAAAACTTAATATATTTACGGATTCCACTTTTTACGGGTTTACGTTTTTGGCGGGAAAATCTCGGGTTTACGTTTTTGGCGGGAAAATCATGGATTTACGTTTTTGGCGGGAAAATCACGGATTTACGTTTTTGGCGGAAAAATTACGGGTTTACTTTTTCTCAATTTCATCGCTTGTATATTTAAGAAATTTGGAAAAATATTAATTTTATTAAATTGGTTTAGATGTGTTGGTTAAACTTAAATTGGCATTGGTTTAGAGATTTTAGTTGGTTTAATTCAATTTTACAAAATTTGATGGGTTAATTGGGTAAACCATTGAAACCATTAACCATTACAACCCAACTCATTTTACTCATCAAACCAATTGACTCATCAACTCATTTGACTCATCAACTCATTTGAATCAAAATTTTCAACTCATTAGGGTTCATGGATTGAGTTGAGTTGAGTTGAGTTGACCCATGAATTTTGAACCATTTTGACACCCCTAGATCTGAAATATACATTTTAAGACTAATTCTTATATGAAATTTTTGTTCAAACTTTAATTATAACTCTTTTTAAAATACAATTGGTATAATCTCTATCGTATTCACATAACTTTTTGCGTATTTAATCCGTCATAGTTGATTTTGTAAAATCTTGTATTTGAGAAGGTATTGCTAAGATTTGTATAAAGAAAAATTAGATTAAGCCTCACGTTTACGTTTACTTGACGTTAATATCGTAGATATACCGACACAATATTTTAAAGAAAAATAAATTAAAGAAGTCAAATAAAAATAAAAATCTAACATAATTATATATGTAAACAACAAAACATATGGAAAATTAAATTAAAAACATTTTAAGAAAAATATAGTATTATATTTTACGTAAATATTTCATATCACTATAAATTAACATTTTAAGAAAAATATGGTATTATATTTTACGTAAATAGAATAAATTAATATTACTATAAATTAACAAAATTTCATGGTCCCAATATTATTAATTTATAGAGTTTCTACTGTAATTGTAAAACCGAAGAGAAATACAATTCTCAAACAAAAGAAATTTAAGTTGGTAGACAAAACAAAAATCTTCGGAAATATAGTCGAAAAAGTATTTTCGAGCATTAGGTTCTACAAAAAAAGGATGAAACACCAAAAAATACAAAACATATATTTTAAAGAAACCTTAAACTAGAAACATATGCAACCAACCTTATATCTTAAGAGAACAAATAGACCCAAAAAACATAGAGACATCTTATTTTGAAGTACGCTCTCTCGTTTTGCTTGATGATCTCTTCTGTTTGGAGTTGGTATACCAAAGTCCTTTTTATCTTTCGTTTGGTGATTTTGCTGTAAACATTTATATCGTTTGGACCTTTAGTTTTCATATAGTTTAGGTTATGTTCTTCTCGTTTGGGCTTAGTTTGCAGAAAAAAATATTTCTTTCGGCAACATATTTTTTTTTGTCGGTTCGGCAACACATATAGTTCCACAATGTATTATTTCTTTGTTTTATCAATCACTACAAATGACAAAAAAATAATAATAAAATGGTTGGTTAATGGGTTAAAAAGGCCGGTTGGTGGAGTTGGTTGGAAGACACGGTTGGCTCGTATCTGTAAATAAAATATGTTTTATGTTTATCCGGTTGAGCCGTGGCGATCAAGGTTAAGACAATACAGCTAATTCGTTAATCGACGTCGCTTATTTAATTCGTATTCATTAGCCGATTAGAAGACAAAACATCTAATTAGTTACCTACTTACCTATACCTGATCGTGGGTAACAGCCTTACAGGCTCATGGCAAATTGATATTTATAAATAATATATAGGTCCTTTATTTAAGGATAATCATGTGAATCTCGACATCAGTGACCCTGTAATTTGAAATTTAATACGTTTACCTACAAAGTTTGAGAC
>Ga0041059_1000948_pt1 | contig 22931 bp, 25 predicted proteins | sample AraColnosormetaG_FD_56232 | JGI IMG/M metagenome (GOLD analysis project Ga0041059, IMG submission 56232) | Arabidopsis roots microbial communities from North Carolina, USA - Col MF nosort | ecosystem: Host-associated > Plants > Roots > Unclassified | place: USA: North Carolina | collected... | reverse complement strand
TACTGAGACACTTATATGGCTTTCTACAGGGTCTATGTTTCGTTCTGTGCCTCATGAGTACTACTTGTTTTTGAAAAATGCAGTTGGTCGGATGCGGTCTTGTGGAACCCGCATACTCAGATGGAGGCTTGTTACAGAGACTTTGTGTGCGTGGAAAATGCAAAGGTATATCAGTTTACACTTAAGTCTTTCCTCTTTACAAAACTTATAGACTCAAAAGTTTATAACTCTTCCTTGTCATTTTTAATTCTCAGCTTGGGGATGTCAAGCTAGAGCCGGGACAGTCTTGGACTGCAACACAACTTCTCAGCATCAGTTGAAAACATTGTACTTTAAACTTATAATGTCCAGTGGATCCATTTTCTTAAGCAATAAAAGTTTTATTTCCTCTCCCAAATTTTACCAGTAGTCCCCACAACTGCATTTCCCATCTCTGAAATGATGGAACCTTGTCCTATCTCTCATTACAATATCCCTCTTGTATATCTTAGAGATGAGCTTCGTTACTTTGTGACAATCTTTGCATACTCGGAGATTCTTCATTATACGAATAATGGTTCCTGGTTTAGTCTTGATTAACCCGTATGTAATAGCCAATTTCTCGCTATGCTGATGCACAATAGCCTCTCTTTCATCATCATCAACTAGATCAAGCAGCATCTCTTCTAACTCTGGTACGTACCCGTTTTCCTCAAGTTTCCTTCTCATGATTCTCCATTTAGATTGAATTTTCTCTATCTCTGGGTGTGATCGGTCTCCCGCTAAAAACTCGTGTGTGGTCCCTTCCAAGCTAATTGTACTACATCCTGGAACTTTTGCTACTCCTTGTTCTTTCATCAATCTTCTTGTTTCAGCTGCTTTGTCCCACTTTTTATCCATAGCATGAATATTTGCCTTATGAACATATCTTCCGCCATGATATGGATCTATTGCAATTAAGATTTCTCCAATTTCCTCTCCCAATTCGATGTTTTTGTGAATTCGACAGGCTTTGAGCAACGCACCCCATATCACAGCATTTGGCTTCAATGGCATCTCCTGAATGAAACGTTTTGCTTCATCAAGCAATCCAGCTCGACCGAGTAAATCAACAATACAGCCATAATGCTCGATGGTCGGTTTCAGGTTGTAATCTCTCTCCATGCTGTAGAATATCAACTTTCCTTCTTCAACTAGTCCTGTGTAGCTGCAAGCCGTGAGAACCGCAGTGAAAGTGATCACATTTGGCTTAATTCCCATCTTTTGCATCTCCATGAATTTGCTAATAGCTTCTCTTCCATGGCCATGGTATGCATATCCTGAAATCAAAGCTGTCCATGCTTGCACTGATTTTTTCTTAATATTCTTGAAAACTTCCAAAGCTTCTTCCATTTCACCGCACTTTGCATACATATCTATAAGAACACAACCCAAAACAGAGTCCATTCTGATTCTTGTCTTATTAAGATAGGAATGGATCCATTTCCCTTGCTCGAGTGCTCCGAGCTGAGCACAAGCTGAGAGAGCATTAGCTAGGGAAACATTATCAGGCTCAACATCTGAATTCTGCATTTCATGAAACAATTGCAGAGCTTCCTTGTTCATGTCTGCTTGAACATACCCAGAGATCATCGTAGTCCATGATATAGCATTCTTTTCTGCCATTTTCCTGAATAACGTTAATGCAATATCCATTTTTCCAGCTTTTACATAACCTTTGATCACAGAGTTCCACGAGACATCATCAGGTTCGGGGATTCTGTCAAAGAGAAGGTGAGCTAGCTTGAAATTCCCGGTCACAGCATATGAATTAATCAGAGAATTCACTGCATAGACATCATTTTCATATCCAAGTTTCGTGATCTGTGCGTGAATTTGCGTTGTTTCTTCAAATGCAGATAGGTTCGAACAAGCTTTGAGAAGAGACGGAAAAGTATACGCGTTATGAGGAGCTGAAGAACAGAGCATACGTTGATACAGGAGAAGAGACCTCTCGGGTTCGTCTGAGCACGAGAACCCTCTGATCATTAGGTTCCACAAGAAAGTATCTGGTCGATCAAACCCGTCAAACACAATCTGGGCATAAGGCAAAAAGTCGGAAGACGTTGAAGAAATGCAGAAAGAAAGAAACTTTGTGATTGCATAAGAATCCTGCATCAAGCCAGTTTTCAGCATGCGAGCGTGGATTTGCTTCAGTTCTTCTTGCTTTGAGCATCTCTGGAGACAAGACATTGTCTCGTAGAGATTATGTTCCAATGAGAAGGAGCATGAGATCACATTCATTGTAGTTCATTCGATAAAACAGAGAGACCTCTTGAGAGATAAGGTTCTTCTTTGGTTGATGTTGATGATAACTATATTCTCAATTCTCAGTGGACGCCAAAGTGTGTGCCGTTTGTTCGAGACTTAAAAGGATAAAGTGACGTGGCGAAGAATTACCATAATCACCATAAATTTACCTCCTAATTTTACCAACAGCAACCTGAAATAACATGAACCGGATAATAACGGTCCGACCGAAAATTGAGCACAAAACCAACAAATGGGGATGAGTCGTCAAAGACTGCACTCTCTCCTCTTCCTCTGGCTCCGGCGAAAAACCCCTTTTCGATTTCATTGATAAAACGCAAATCGATCTCTCGTGTGGAAGAAGAAGAAGAACACGATGGGAACAATGGGTAAAGCATTCTACAGCGTAGGATTCTGGATCCGTGAAACTGGTCAAGCACTTGATCGGCTCGGTTGTCGCCTCCAAGGGAAAAATCATTTCCGAGAACAGCGTATGTCTTTTGGATCGCCTTGTCTTCTCTTAGTTCCATTCGAATCCTGGTGATGATTTTTTTTTGTTTCATTACTCGTCGGGTCTTCGAAATGTTTGTGTATTTCTCTGGAATCAGGTCATAGTTTTGATTGATGCGTTTCCTCTTATGTTGATGATTGATTATGGCATTTTTGATTAGAAACCTTAGAGCTTAAGATCAAATGTTCTTCATTTTGCTAGTGACGGTATCCATTTCTGTGGTTGCGAAGAGAGATTCTCGTTAATTTTCTCTTACAAGTTCCTCTTATGTTCTCTGTATTTGGCTAGTTATTATCCTAGTTGAAATCTTCTTCACTTAGACAAGTCTGTTATGTGTTAGCCTGTGCTATGATGGGTGGTTCACTTGTCTATCTTCTGAAACTCTTTTTTTGTTCCAGTATCAAGGCACCGCACACTCATGAATGTTTTTGACAAAACCCCTAATGTGGATAAGGGGGCTTTTGTGGCTCCTAACGCTTCTCTCTCTGGTGATGTCCATGTGGGAAGAGGTTCTTCCATTTGGTATGGATGTGTCTTGAGAGGTAAGCTGCTGGAGTATTTGACATTGTTGATTCAAATGTGCTTTCATTGAGAGGATAGGCACTCTTTAGTTCAGACATACCCTTTGATTTAATGACCGACTCTGCAGGAGATGCTAACAGCATTAGTGTTGGAGCTGGGACCAATATTCAGGACAACGCTCTTGTCCACGTTGCTAAGACCAACTTAAGTGGGAAGGTCTTACCTACTGTCATTGGAGACAATGTCACCATTGGTAAATTCTCAATACATTTGCTGTCATAAAATTGAAGTGTGAATATTAAAGTCAGGGTAATGGATAAAGCAAATTGAATTTGGAGCAGGTCATAGTGCTGTTTTACATGGCTGCACTGTCGAGGATGAGGCCTATATTGGTACAAGTGCAACTGTCTTGGATGGAGCTCATGTTGAAAAACATGCCATGGTTGCTTCAGGAGCTCTTGTTAGGCAGAACACTAGAATTCCCTCTGGCGAGGTTCTTAGCCACGCTCTTATATGTTGACCTTCTCAAACGTTTGTTATTCGCTTAAGCTCTGGTGAAATTACAATTCTGGTTTTCCTTGCAGGTTTGGGGAGGCAACCCAGCTAAATTTCTGAGGAAGGTGACAGAAGAAGAAAGAGTCTTCTTCTCCAGTTCGGCTGTGGAGTACTCCAACTTAGCTCAAGCTCACGCCACAGAGAACGCAAAGAACTTGGACGAGGCTGAGTTCAAGAAGCTTCTAAACAAGAAGAACGCTCGCGATACAGAATATGATTCAGTACTCGATGATCTCACGCTCCCTGAGAATGTACCAAAAGCAGCTTGAGGCGTTTAACCTGTGCCGCCTTGCGAATCTTGATTTGTTTGGATTTGAAAAGTAAAAACAAAGAACTTGATTTCCTGCTTCTCCAATAAAGTTTTCTTGGGCGTAAAATCCATTGGCCAGTGCTCACTGGGAAAGTTTTCGGCTTAAAGGCATTCATTTCTCTGTTAAAGATTGTGAGGGGTTTTGTTCTCTTGTAACTTGAGAAAGAAAAGTTGTAACCTTTTCTTCCTTTTTATGTCGTCTAATAAATTGTTGATCAGACAGACATTTAGGTTGACCTTTGCCCATAAAAAGATAGCTCTGCTTCAATAAGTTTCGTCTGTAGCGGTAACAAGTAAAACATGTTCGCATGTTTGCGTATTGGACGCTTTATTCGTCTGGGTAACGTTACCGTTAAATCCACTAATTTGGTACTGAGGTGTGTCTTTATCCGAAATTTTGCCACCCATGCCGACCACCTGTTCGACGAATTGCCGCAACGAGACCTCTCCTCACTTAACTCTCAACTCTCGTCTCACCTCCGCAGTGGAAACCCAAATGACACCTTGGCTCTCTTTCTTCAGATTCATAGGGCTAGCCCTGATCTCAGCTCGCACACTTTCACTCCGGTTCTCGGGGCCTGTTCCCTCTTGTCGTACCCAGAAACAGGACGCCAAGTTCACGCCTTGATGATCAAACAAGGCGCTGAAACAGGAACCATATCCAAAACTGCGCTTATTGACATGTACTCCAAGTACGGACACTTGGTTGATTCCGTTAGGGTATTCGAAAGCGTTGAGGAAAAAGATCTCGTCTCATGGAATGCTCTGCTTTCGGGTTTCCTTAGAAACGGTAAAGGCAAAGAAGCTCTTGGCGTTTTCGCAGCTATGTATAGAGAAAGAGTAGAAATCAGTGAGTTCACTTTGTCTTCTGTTGTTAAAACTTGTGCCTCTCTCAAGATTTTGCAGCAAGGGAAGCAAGTTCATGCCATGGTGGTGGTCACCGGACGCGATCTCGTGGTTTTAGGAACTGCAATGATTAGTTTTTACTCGAGTGTAGGTTTGATCAATGAAGCCATGAAGGTTTATAACAGTTTGAATGTTCATACGGACGAGGTGATGTTGAATTCTTTGATATCAGGTTGCATTCGAAACCGAAATTACAAGGAAGCGTTTCTGCTTATGAGTAGGCAGAGACCCAATGTGAGAGTGCTCAGTAGCTCTCTTGCTGGCTGCTCTGATAACTCTGATCTGTGGATTGGTAAACAGATACACTGTGTCGCTTTACGTAATGGTTTCGTTTCAGATTCTAAGCTATGCAATGGCTTAATGGATATGTATGGAAAATGCGGTCAGATTGTGCAAGCGCGTACTATTTTCAGAGCTATTCCATCTAAAAGTGTGGTTTCTTGGACGAGTATGATAGATGCGTATGCGGTTAATGGGGATGGGGTTAAAGCTCTTGAAATCTTCAGGGAAATGTGTGAAGAAGGAAGCGGAGTTTTACCGAATTCAGTGACATTTCTTGTTGTTATATCGGCTTGTGCACACGCAGGACTAGTTAAAGAAGGTAAGGAATGTTTTGGTATGATGAAGGAGAAGTATCGGTTGGTTCCTGGAACAGAGCATTACGTATGCTTCATCGATATCTTAAGCAAGGCTGGTGAGACAGAAGAGATATGGAGATTAGTCGAGAGAATGATGGAGAACGATAATCAAAGCATTCCTTGTGCTATATGGGTAGCGGTACTCAGTGCTTGTAGTCTTAATATGGATCTTACGCGAGGCGAATATGTAGCAAGGAGGCTTATGGAAGAGACGGGTCCAGAGAACGCGAGCATTTATGTGTTGGTTTCGAATTTCTATGCAGCGATGGGGAAGTGGGATGTCGTTGAAGAATTGAGAGGAAAACTGAAGAATAAAGGTTTGGTTAAAACAGCAGGACACAGCTTATTCATATGAATTGCTTTGTTTTTTCAGCATTACACTACACTTGAGCTACTGTTTTTGTGTCAAGAAACAGAGCAAGTCCACTAAAGTCTAAAGCATTGTTGTGGAACTGTCTCGTTGTCCTAATTAAGTCAAACACCAAAGAAGACATAGTCAAAAATAAAGTAGCATTGACCCACGAATAGTAGTAGGTGAAAGGGCAATGTCACATAAGGTTTAAGTTAAAGGAGTCGTTGGGATAAGGAGAAGAGAAGTCAAAAGATGTGTCCTTTTCAAAATCTATCCTTTCTTAAAAACATATCACCAGAGAGAATTGATCAAAACCACAAGAAATAATGATTAGAGCGCTGAGCACGAGGAAGGTTCGAGGCAGCTACAAGAAGCTCGGCGACGAAGAAGAAGCAGGCGCAGGGCTTTTAGAAGTGAAACCGGAGAGCGTTCCTACAAATCCCCATGGTCAATCCCCGAAGGTGAATAAACCGGTGGAGAAAACCAGGGGTTCGGCTCACCCTCTATTTAGTTTCTTCGAAATGAGTCTAAAGAGGAAGAAGAAGAAGAAGAGCACGACGACTGCAAAACCAGAATTCGCTAGGTACTTGGAGTATGTCAAGGAAGGAGGTGTTTGGGATAACACTTCAAATGGACCTGCCATATATTACAGATAGATCGGAGAAAGAGATTTCACAGAGGTTGTTTATATTTATTTTCGATTTGTGATATACCTTTCTATTTGAATAAGAAGGATGAATACATACATACATCAAAGTAGAAAGCTCGTCCATAAGCCATGATTCTGCTTCTTTGTGGACAAATCCATGTAATTTAAGTTTACAGTTTGATAGTAAGAAAAATTCTCGGTTTATTACTTGTTATCAGTAATCAGACTGGGTTTACAAATTTACGAATAAACACAGTGGGGCCCCTGATGACTACAAAAGCCTACCCGAAACACCAGGAGATGCCACGTCACTAAACATACAAAACCCCATCAAAACGCAGCCGTTCCGGTGATTCCCCAAAACCCAGCGTGATACGCGGTCGTTGCGAATGAAAGCCTTGGTGAAGAGGTTTAAATTAAGAGTTTGTTGCGACTAAAGCCTTGGAGAAGAGGTTTCTCTTTTTTCTCTCCTCCTCAGTATATATCTAATCTCTGTTTGCTCTTTTTTCGCACCATGTCATATCAATCTACCATCAATCGATCGTCTCTTCTTCCTCCGTCTGCGTTGATCTTTTCGTTTCGTCTTCTCCGATTGATGCTCTGTCGCGAGGTAACTATTTCTATCGAGTGATTTTGCTAGCTGCTGACTGTTCGATTTGATGATTAAGGTCTTGGTTCCGTGATAATCTCTGTTAAATTTAGTTTAGGCTACTTGATGTTGAATGATTAGTTTGATAATCTCGCACTCTATGGTTTGCTCCTTCCCGAAATTGAACTCTCAGATTGTTAGCTTGTTTGTATAGGTTATTAATTGCTTGACATTGATTTGGATTTTTGTTTATCCGTTATCGACTCTCTCGATGTTCATTACTTTATTAGTTGAACAACGCTCTCTCGCTGTTGTGTATCCCTATTGGTGGATTTCTAATTGAAATCTTCAATGATGCAGAGTCATGCCTACATTTTCTGCTGCCGCTTTGGGTAGATCACTAAATTCAGGGACGTCCTTATCTAGTAAATTTCCAAGCACACTGCAGTCAAAGCCGTCTATTTTGAATGATGAAAGTAAGCAACCTAAAGAAAAGACATTCACTCGTCCTCAGATGTCACCTTCTCTATATGCCACTACTAAAGAAATCCCTCATCCCAATTCGCCTTCTTCCTACCCTCCATCTCCCTATATCATCAATCACAAAGCTCGTGGGCCTGTTCTTTTCAATAGGGACTCTGAGGTGGATGGGCCTTCTCACCCGATAACCTCTGGTGAGGAAAAGATTAGTGGTAATGTAGATGTGGAGGCTACTGCCTCCTTGAGCAAGTCCACATCCCTATCATTTCCTATCACCGAGGCTATTGCGGTGGATCACACCAATGGTGTTCACACCCAAGGCATCCATGAACGTCCTGTTTGGGATTGCAGTCCCCCTCTTGGGACATTTTTGAACGAGAAGTCGGGAAGAGATATCAGCAATGGTGGGATTGGAAGTAATAATGCTACCAGTAATTTAGAATGGCAAAGTTACTTATTGGAGCCGGTAAGAATAAAAGCAGACAAGGAGCTTGAGCCTGAAAATTTCTATAACCCAGGTGAATTAGTAAGCTTCACAAGTAACACAGAGGTAGAAGATTTCGAGAGAGCTGAAAGCTCACACAGTCTTGCTACACATGTTGGAGAGTTTTATGATGCTTGCGATGGTACTGTTTCTTCCTACTAACTTTTTTAACCACGAGATAGCTAGAAAATTCTTATGATGTCTGACATTTCTAGCATCATCACTTTTTGCCAGTTCTTGGAGCCTCTTCTCCTTTAGTTTTAAGTGTTATATGCATATATCAGTATGTGATTTTGGTTGTGAAGTGGCCTTTTAGGCTTGGGATTCCTGTGTTTATAGTCATCTTGAATTCGTGATAGTTATGAATCAGATTTCCAAAGACATAGAAAATCTGCATGCATGATTCACTGGTATATCTAAGAAACTGGTTTTAATTTATTCAGTTACTGTTTCTTGGCTTCCAGAACTATCAACTGACAGTGGAATGCAGAGTTCAGCTAACAACATTGAATCTGAGGTAAGGGAGATGAGATTGGGTTTACTAATGGAAATCGAAAGGAGGAGGCAGGCAGAGGCGACTCTAGAGCAAATGCAAGTTCATTGGCGGAGGCTCCGTGACCAGTTGGCCGATGTGGGTATGTTCCTTCCTCTTGATCCCACCAGAAGCCAATACAGCATGAACCTAGCTGATGAGCTACGTTGTCAACTTGAGGTCACCAGGTTTGTCTCCGACACACTAGGCAGTGACTTGGCCAAGACAGAGGTAGAGATGGAGATGGAAGCTGAGCTCGAAGCTAAGAACTTTGAAATCACCCGGTTGTCTGACCGTCTTCATTATTACGAGACTGTGAACCAGGAAATGTCCCAGCGCAACCAAGAGGCCATAGGTAGAAGAAACTCAAGTTAAATTTACAAGAATGTCTTATCTTATTTTTCTTTATCTCAATGCTTCAACTCTCTTTGATATCAGAGGTGGCAAGGCGAGACGGGCAAAAGAGAAAGAGGAGGCAGAGGTGGATTTGGGGATCAATAGCTGCAACCATCACACTCGGGAGTGGAGTCTTGGCCTGGTCGTACCTTCCTCCCGGAATGTTATCATCAGATGAAGCTCAACCTCAGCTGTCTCCAAAAGATTCATAATGAGGTTGAATCAAAGCTTCAGGCCTTGTGAATAAAAATAGGAAAATGGGTTTTGTTTTAACCTTTTCTAGAGAATGTATAGAACATTCATGATGACGACATAACTCAGCTTCATACGATCAAGGTCATACCAATTTGGTTCTGTTTGTGTCGCTTATTGACTTGCAATGTTATTATTAGCCAGAAGTTCCGTGCCTGATTCTTGCTTTTGTTATGTTGGTTCTTAAATTTAACGAGGGGGGTAACTGGGTAAAGAAAAATAAAGGCGGTTGAAATGGGAATTATATTTAACAAGGGGTGTAAGTGGAAATAACAAATTCTGAAACGGCGTCGTATGAAGATCATATTTGGTTCCTTCGCTAATCACTAAAGAAAGCACCTGTGAGGAAAAACCAACCAGTGAGAGCTATCAATTTGAAAAACCAAGTCCAACAATGGCGGTCTCTCCGCATATTTCGCCTACTCTTTCCCGCTACAAATTCTTCTCTACTTCCGTTGTTGAAAACCCTAATTTCTCTCCGTATCGTATCTATAGTCGGCGGAGAGTTACCAAATCACATCTCCAGGCGCACAACAGTACCACTAGCTATGGCCGGACGGAACTCTCCTCCTCGAAGAAGCTATGGATTAGGCAACGAAGCTTCAGCGAAATGGAGGTTGAGCAAGCACAATTAGAAGATGATGAAGAACAAGTGGAGATCGATATCGTCGACGAAGCCAGTCTTCTCTCCCTGAGCATGAAACCGGACAGAAACATGGCGTTGCTCGACGATTATGAGATGGAGGAGCTTGGACACACGCCTAATACTCATCATCGGAGCGGTTTGTTTGTTTTCTCCCTAAACCCTATTCTTACTGAGAAATTGAAATTTGGTTATTACGACTGGGAAACTGAATTTGGTGATTACGGATGTTATATAGGATATGTGGCGGTGGTGGGGATGCCCAACGTCGGGAAAAGCACGCTTTCGAATCAAATGATTGGTCAGAAAATATCGATTGTTACAGATAAACCTCAAACGACGAGGCATCGGATTCTTGGTATTTGTTCTAGCCCTGAATATCAGGTTTGTTTATCTAAGCCTCATTGATTTTTGACTCTTAAAAGAACCAGGTGTTCATTGCTTGGTTTGATATAGAAATTAAGATGTCGACTGATACAAGCTTGTGTTGCAGATGATACTTTATGATACGCCTGGTGTAATTGAGAAGAAGATGCACAGGTTAGATACAATGATGATGAAGAATGTCAGAGATGCTGCCATCAATGCGGACTGCGTAGTAATTCTTGTTGATGCTTGTAAAACGCCTACTAATGTATGCTTCTCTGTTTGATTTGTTTCTCATGCTTTGTTAGTTTAGTTTCCTGTCCTAATTTCTGGTGTTGTGTGCTTAGATAGAAGAAGTTTTGAAAGAGGGTTTGGGAGACCTTGAGAAAAAGCCACCCATGTTGCTTGTTATGAATAAGAAAGATCTGATCAAACCTGGTGAGATTGCCAAGAAACTGGAGGTGAGTATGCTGTCGTTGCTATCCTTGAACCTTGGTAATACTGTCCTGTTATTAAAATCCCACCATTCTAGAATGAACTTGCAGTGGTGGAAGATGCTTCACTATAAACTTGAGATCAAGATTTGGAGTCATGGTATTGCTATGTTCTTTGCTTAATAGATGCTGCAACTCCTTGCAGTGGTATGAAAAATTTACGGATGTTGATGAAGTTATACCTGTAAGTGCAAAGTATGGACATGGAATAGAGGATGTCAAAGAGTGGATATTATCCAAACTTCCCTTCGGGCCACCTTATTATCCAAAGGTACTATGCATGAAAATTCCCTGCTTCAGTATTGAATTCCTCTCCTTGCTATAGCTAAAGCTTATAGTCTAATTTGCTTAATATTCTGAGGTTTGTGCTTCAGATGCAACAATTCACTTACCTAATGTCTTACGGCTATTTGATTTCTAGGATATTGTGAGCGAGCATCCAGAGAGATTTTTTGTTTCTGAGATTGTTAGAGAGAAAATATTTATGCAGTACCGAAATGAAGTTCCTTATGCATGTCAGGTACAATGACAAGTTTGGTTTCTTTTCTCTTGAGTCCTGTGAAAAGCCGTGGCCTTATTAATCAATCATTGTTAACACTACAGGTGAACGTGCTGAGCTACAAAACTAGACCAGCTGCAAAAGATTTTATTCAAGTGGAAGTAGTAGTGGATAAAAATTCTCAGAAGATCATCCTTATAGGAAAAGTAAGTGTATAACCCTCAACATCCGAACGGGTAATTTCTGATTTTGCATTCTTGGTCTGAAATTCCATAGTTAGATTTTGTGGACATTCAAAAAGTGCATTGCCTATAATTGACTTGAGACTGCAATTTGGATTTAAAAGCTGTTCTGCTCAAAGATTGTCTTTAAGCCATAAGATCTCAACTTAAGATAAGTTAAGTGCTGAATAATTTGGCTGAATGAATGTCAATGTAATGATGTAGGAAGGAAAGGCTCTGAAAACACTAGCAACGGCTGCTCGGCTCGACATTGAAGATTTCCTTCAGAAGAAAGTCTTCCTCGAGGTGCGCATAAATTTGCATAGAATATGATTGATTACATAAAATGGTATTTTCAAGTATAGGAAGTTAACAACGTGAGTGAATGATGTTAAATGAAGGTGGAAGTGAAAGTGAAAGAGAACTGGAGACAAGACGAGGGGCTTCTCAAGTACTACGGCTATGGAGGACAGATCCGAGCTATGTAGTATGTGGGCTTCAAATGGGCCTTGAAGAAGATGAGAAAGTGCAAATGACTCGGCGGCTCAGGTTAGCTTTTTCCCTTCTTTTTTTTTGTATTTAGCCGATGCCACTCAGTCTAGCTTTTGTTTTTAATCTCAATCAGTTGATTCCTTTGGAAATTTGAACTCTTTCTTCTTTTGTTTTGTCCTTAAGAGTTTGTTCAACCAACCCCACTGAATATCTCATTCCATGATCACAGGTAGTAGACTTATAATTAAACAATTGCATTTAAATTTGCTTTAAAAGAAATGAAAAAGGTGAAGCGTAATTTATGGCGGGGGATAAGTAGAGTGAATTGCTGTGTGTGTTTGGTTGGGTCGAGTGGAGTCGGTGGAAGTTAAGATCCACTTATTGCGCCTATGCTTCTTCTGTTGATAGAAAAAAAGTGTCTTAAGATTGTTTGAAAGTAAGTCAAAAGAAGCAAAAAACTAAAGTGCTCTCTCACTAACAAGAAAACCATTTTCCTGATTGCACAATAAATTTTTGTGTCCTTTGTTTTGTCGTGAACTCAACCGAAAAATCTAAGAGCAACGGCACATGAGTTTCTTTATTATTGTCTTGGCCTTTTAATTAAATTGAGAGGCCGACCCCATAAATAAAATAAAATGAAGAGCAAGGGCAAGGGCCCTGTATCCATGAAGCGGAAGACGCGTGGGTTGCTGTCGTAAGAACCACATAGAATGATGCCACGTGTAACTCGATCCGATGGGGAAGCAGTGAAGCATGTGTACGGTTACTACGCTTACGTGTTAAGTGGGATCCATTTGCTGGTTTCACGCTTACGATAATTAGCGGAATTACCTGCTTTGCTTTTCTTACTTAAACACCTTTTAAGAAAGTTTGAAGTGTTGTTACACTAGCTGATTTGAGTAAGAGAGAGCATCACAGATTTATACTAATAACCAACCACTAATACAACAAACAACGAGAAAAATCCCTAATACATGAGTATGCGTGTTTAACACTACCTTAAATGAGATTAATGCTTTTTTCCCAAACCGTTATGATTAATTATTATTAGTCCATAAATACCCCACTCAAAGACAAGCCATAAAGAGTGTAAGAAAGAAGAGAGCACACAAGAACAACAAAACAGAGGAAGAAGAAGAAGAAGATGAAGCTTCTGGCTCTGTTTCCATTTCTAGCGATCGTGATCCAACTCAGCTGTTGGGAGCTAGGAACAGATGCATTACCGAGCGGTGGGTTCGTGAGGACGAAAGGTGTTCAGTTTAGTCTCAATGGCTATCCATATTACGCTAATGGCTTCAATGCCTACTGGCTCATGTACGTAGCCTCCGATCCATCCCAACGGTCTAAGATCTCCACCGCTTTCCAAGATGCTTCTCGCCATGGATTGACCGTTGCTCGAACCTGGGCTTTCAGCGATGGCGGTTACAGGGCTCTTCAGTATTCCCCTGGCTCCTACAACGAGGATATGTTTCAGGTAACCTCCATTAAACCCAACTTGTCTGTGTGTGTTATGTTATGTTTTGATTCAGTTGGAAGAACTTTGGAAAAATGGTTTAATCAGAAATTGAATATACACTTATCAATGCACCAGTTGGATCAGACCAATAATTTGGGTATCTCCTTGTTTATGGAATTAATTTCTGTGAATCTTTTTGGACAAATTTGAGATTCTCTGTTTATCTGATGATACGGCTGTTTTACACTAACTGACACAAAAGCTAAAGTTGGTGGCTTTTTGATCTTGTGGCCAAGTTTTGAGACTCTCTGTTGATGTTTCTGTGAATAATCTGTTTCTTTTGTCATTTCTGGTGAAAAGGGTTTGGATTTTGCGTTAGCTGAGGCAAGAAGGCATGGTATAAAGATAATACTCAGCTTTGCCAATAACTACGAGAGCTTCGGAGGGAGGAAGCAATATGTGGATTGGGCTCGAAGCAGAGGCCGTCCCGTTTCTTCTGAAGACGACTTCTTCACTGACTCTCTTGTTAAAGATTTCTACAAGAACCATATCAAGGTTTCAAAATCAAACCTTTAATCTTCTCTCTTGTGCAGATTCAACCAAAAAAGTGCAAAAAGTAATGGATTTTTGTTTGCTCCTGCAGGCTGTGCTGAACAGATTCAATACCTTTACCAAAGTTCATTACAAAGATGACCCAACCATTATGGCTTGGGAGCTCATGAACGAGCCCCGTTGCCCCTCTGATCCTTCCGGAAGAGCCATTCAGGTTTCACTTTCACCTAAACACATTTTCACACCATGACTCTGTTACTTGTCTAGTCTTTCTTTGGGATCTGACTTGTTTGGGTTGGTTTGGTTTTTTACATTATGAAAACAGGCTTGGATTACTGAAATGGCTGCTCATGTGAAATCACTAGACAGAAACCATCTGCTTGAAGCTGGCCTCGAAGGTTTCTATGGTCAGTCTTCACCTCAAAGCAAGACTCTTAACCCACCTGGCCAGTTTGGAACCGATTTCATCGCCAATAACCGCATTCCCGGCATTGATTTCGTCACGGTTCACTCTTACCCTGATGAATGGTAAGGCCACAAAACTTAAGTTTTGGCCAAATCAGTTGAATCATTAATCACTTTTGTTTGACTTTTGTGCTGTTTTATTTTCTTGTGCAGGTTTCCAGACTCAAGCGAGCAATCCCAAATGGATTTCTTGAACAAATGGCTAGACGCACACATCCAAGACGCACAGAACGTTCTTCACAAACCAATAATATTAGCAGAGTTTGGTAAATCAATGAAGAAACCAGGTTATACCCCAGCGCAGAGAGACATCGTCTTCAACACCGTGTACAGCAAGATTTACGGGTCTGCAAAACGAGGAGGTGCAGCAGCAGGAGGATTGTTCTGGCAACTTCTGGTAAACGGAATTGATAATTTTCAAGATGGGTATGGGATCATACTTAGCCAAAGCTCGTCGACCGTTAACGTCATTTCACAGCAATCGCGGAAGTTGACTTTGATTAGGAAAATCTTCGCTAGGATGATCAATGTGGAGAAATGGAAGAGAGCGAGAGGTCAGGGACAAGTTGGGAAACGAGGTCACAAAATCAATAACTGAAATGATACTAATTAAACCACTTTTTTATAGCGAATGGAACGATCTCAGCTCGTCCACGAAAGTTATAGTGATAGATTTCATAATATATAGTTTTTTGGCCGGAATGAATGAACTTTATTAGTGCGACGAAAATTATTAGTAATAACCCGTCAAAACTCAAAAGGTTGGTTATTTAGTAATGGGCTTTACTTATTAGGCCCACTATGAAATACAAGGGCCTAGAATTTCTCCAGCCACATGTGAGTTATAACATGGGCAAAACCATTCAACAATGTTTGTTTTGGATTCTGTGAAAGAGATGACTATCGTTGATAATTTGAAGGATGAAGAAGATTCAGAACAATAAAACGTCGTCGGCGTTTGATTTCAGACATCGCCGGAGAGAACAAGACTCTCCATTTGTTACTTCCATGGCTTATGTGGGTAGGTCTTGGCGTAAACTTGTATTTTATATTCTCGATTTGTACGGTTTAATGATTAAAGAAGAAAATAGACAAAAAAAAATTATTTAGCTTCAAGTTATACTTTTGTTACAAGTCCAAAAGAAACGTATTTTCATGAAAGAATCAGTCTCCACTAACCGCCTCAAGGAAGCCCATTGGTCACTTTCAAAGCCCATCATTGGAGTTCCAGCTCACCCACTAGCCGTTATTACGTAGGCGAATTTTTCAACGTTCGAAACACAAGGTTTCCTTTTTCCCAAGGGGTATTTAGGTATTTTCGTCTCTCTCTCGGCCAAGTTTCCTTTTTTCCTTTACAAATACAAAATCCAGAGTCAGAGATCCATTCGATAGCACTTTCCTCTCGTTCCCTAATCGTACAAACGTTCTTTGTTTACTCTATTTCTCTCGTCTTTTTCTTCTATCCAGATCTGTGATCAACCGTTAATTTTACTCTACTCTTTCATCAATTTTACTGTGTTCAATTCATAAAACAAAACAAACGATCGATTTTTGTTTTTTTTTGGGATGACGATCAGAAGCAAAAGCAAAGGCTATCGTCAAGAGATCAAATCAACTTGCACCAACTCCAACACTCTGTTCTCAAAAGGTACGCTTTTTCCTTCTCTCTTTTTCATTCGATAGCACTACCTATATTAGTCGTGAATTTTACAATGTTTGATTCATGAAACAAAACAAAAGGTCGTTTTTTGTTTTTTGGGGATGACGATCAGAAGCAAAAAGCAAAGGATGTCTTCAAGAGATCAAATCAACTTGCGCCGACTCCAACACTCTGTTCTCAAAAGGTATCTTTGTTTCTCTTTTATTTTATTTTCTTATCTACATCTCGTTGGAATTTTGGGCCAAATCAACGTCTTTTTTATATGGTTTGTTAATCTTTAGTATCTAATTATTCTGGTTAATCGCAAAACAACGAATTCCCATGTTCAAAGTAGTTTTCTTCTAATCCAATTTGAATTTTAGGTCTTATATTATTTCCCTCTAACCCTAATCATATATTTCTCAAAGTTTTTGATTTTTAAAAGTTTTCAACTCTCTTTTTTTTTTCCTATAAATACTAAACTAATATGACGTTGTGAAATCTAACCGGATTTTGGATCCCGCCATTTAACCGTGGTCATTAGCGATTCCACAAATCCAACATGTTTTTCACATCTTCATGTATATTTAGCATTTATTTTTAATTTTTTTTTCTTAAAAAGTTTTCAACTCTTTTTTTCTTTTTGATTTTTTTCTATACATACTAAATTAAAATGACGTTTTGAAATATAACCAGATTTTGGATCCCACCATTTAACCGTAATCATTAGCGATTCCACAAATTCAACATGTTTTTGTACAAATGCGTCATCATTACTCGAGAAACCGGTCGAGAACATTGTCCGTATCTCGAATCAGGTGTTCACATTATTTCGTGGAGCACGATTACTCGAGGGTACTCTCAGGCACTCAGCCAGGTTTAGGAGAAGAAGTTTTTACGTATTTCTCATGGATGAGACAAGCAGGGTCAAAACCAAATCCTGCTCTTACTAGTTTGCTGAGTGTTTCAGGAACCATGGCAGTTCTTGAGCAAGGCAGGCAAGTTCATGCGCTTGCTCTTTATCTTAGTTTAGAACAGAACTCTACTATTCGTAGTGCTCTGATTAATATGTACTCAAAATGTGGAAGTATCGAAGAAGCTTCAAAGTATTCGCAGAAATAGACAGAGATGATATTGTTTCTTTGATCAATGGATATGCAGAACATGGAAAGACCTAAAAAGCTATAGATCTGTTTGAGAAGAGTCTGAAGGTTGGTCTCAGACCCGACTCTGTAACTTTCATCAGCATTCTCTCGCCCTTTACTCATTCAGGACATCATGACCTTGGTTTTCACTATCTCAACTTGATGCAAGAGAAGTATATTATCAGACCAACCAAGGAACACTATGGATGTATGGTTGATCTGCTGTGTAGAGCAGGCCGGCCAAGTGTTGCAGAGCAGATGATCAATGAGATGCCATGGAAGAAGGACGATGTAGTCTGGACCACACTTCTCAATGCGTGTAAGGCGAAAGGAGACACTGAACGTGGAAGAAGGGCGGCTGAGAGGATTCTAGAGCTGGATCCTACTTCTGAAACTGCATTTGTAACACTAGCCAATATATATTCAAGCACAGGGAAATTGGAAGAAGCTGCGCATGTAAGGAAAGTAATGAAATCAAACGGCGTGATCAAAGTGCCTGGATGGTCATCAACTAAGATCATGGATAGGGATTCAACGTGCAGTTGGTCTCATTCACAAAGTGAAGATATATACAGTATATTGGAATTAGTAGTATCCGGTGCAGAAGCTCATAATATGATTCTTAACTCTAATATGTTAAAACAAACTTGGCCCTTGATACAATAGCAGCACAAGTGGTATCATTGAATGTTAAAATAGCTCAATCAATATGAATTATAAGGAGAATCAAATGCATTCCTTATACATCCTAAGTACTGATAATTATCATTCTGTCATCTGTCATCTTTAAACCAGTTAAGTAGCACATAAACTGCAAAACCTAAAGCAGACGCAGCAGCAACCAGAAAGAGAGCTATTTGTACTGAGAATGTTGAGGTAAAGGCTTCAAGAACAAGAGAGTTCCAAGTTACATACCATAAGGTGGAGTAAACAGAACCCACGATTGCACCTACGACCACTTGACTTGTCGTGTGAAGCTTCTGAGAAACCCTTAACCACGTCTATACCCCAAAATAAAACATCAGTGTCAATATTTCGTTTTCAACGATAATTGTTAACTTGATTCATGTCCTAAAATGATATGAAGACTTACGAAATAAGAACCCAATGCGAGGATGAAGCCGCTAAGGAACAGAGAGAGTACATTGGTTCCAAGCCACTCCATAACTGTGGAAATAAGAGTAATAAAGTCATCTTTAAGAGTTGATCAAATGCAAGGGAAGAAACAGATGAGCATTGTGACTGATTGTTTACCGGAGAAGACAGAAAACACAGAGATGAAAGAAATGGATTGGGCATGAGAAGAAGGCATCCCAGGATCAGAACGGAGAGTAGCAACAGGTCTCTCTTGGTTAAGTATACGTTTCAAAGCTACTGAGAGCACGGAATTTGAAACCGATCCAATCACAGCCCACAAAGCTGCACCATCATGTCGTAGAAGCAGAACGGATCCAAACAGAGCTGCTACAATCCATTTGCTCTGCCATTTCACAAAAATGCAGCAACAAAAGAAAAATGTTTGCTTTGTGTTTCTTAGAAGATAGGCATTACATCAAACAGGTTGTGTGCATCAGGGAATTCGAATACCAACCAGACGATTAGCGATTGCTTCAATACCATCGCCGGCGTCGGATACCAACTCGTTCTGGAGCTCCGACGACGAATTACTGATGAAAGCCTCTTGCTCGAGCGCTTGGAATCGATCTTCACCGTCTCTGCGAGCATTGGTTTTAACCAAATCGGCCATAGATTTAAAGCCAGAGACAGACCAGATTCTTCTTCTTCTTCTTCGATCCAAAGGGAAGATTGAGCTCGAAATTCGAAATCGAGCGGAATTGATGTAAGTGGGAACAGAGGAAGCGGCGAAATGGAAATTGTAGGTGGGCTTGTGGAGAAGAAGAAGAGAAGATGATGACGCTGCCATTTCCAAAGAAAAGAGTCAACCTATAAGTCAAATCAAACGATTCGCTTTCACAAATTTATAGAATTGAAAAACTTTGGGATCAAATCGTAAAAACGAAGAAGAAGCAGATTACATGATCCGTGTGTGTGACGAACTAGCAAAATCTGATGAAGAAGATTGGGAAGTTGTGGTTATTATTACAAAGTATGTGTTAATTTCTAGTAATTCAAATATTAAATGCATAATCACTTAATCTTATGCATAAAAGCCCATTAATTGCGATCCAATCTTCTGTTGGTCTTTGTTAAATTTGCCCATAAAAAGCTCATTAACAATTTGCTTTAAAATAGGCCCATTGATGAATCCATTTTATCTCTCGGTTTCTAGTTTTCTTCTACCTTTCTTGTGGATTATAGGAAGGAATTTGTGCTTTTTATCTTAACCAATGGATATTAGGGGAAAAGAATCTAAAGTTAAAAGATGAAATTGAAAAGGAAATTTGTTAACAAGTTGAACTGTTGAAACCCGAATATGATCGAAAATAATGGCATTTAACGGTGGGAAAGCCGTGTACACGATTTTTATTCTTAGGAATATTATTAATGTCTCATCGTTTTAGAACATTGTTGCTTATTTTGGAATTTTATAGACATACATACATGTGATGGAGAAAAATACATTATATGGAGTATACATTATATGGAGTATATTGGAGGTCGAATATGCTTAACAAACTTTGCTAAGGAAAAAAGAAAAGGTGGAACAAAGAAGATGACCAATTAAATTACTATACGTATACTTAGGTCTTAGAAATATATTCTTGGTTATCCTTTTTAGTTTTTATACATTCAGGCTGATGTGTAAATAGATTCTCGCATAAAAAAGTTTTCCCATTGCACAACATAACTATATTAATTATTTAATCTATACTCCTTTTATTCAAAATAATATTTACTTTCGATTATAGCTTTTGGTTGTGGATTAAAAATGATTATAGTCACAAAAGCAACGATCGAATATCGTCTCGAACAAAAAAATATCCTTATGTTTCTTGGTTTAAAGGACATGGTTTATAGTAGAACGATGTTTTCTTCTCTTTAAATTATAACATCAATACTTTTGTTTTTGAGAATTTTTATTTGATATCTGTAAAATATAGACGTTTTGTTTTTTTAATTTTATTTTTCTTATTTTAAAGTAATCGTCGAAAATCATGTGTCAGTTAAGGTCTTGCTTCTTCGTGCTAGTTTTAATATTTGTTGTCATGTTTAATTACATACATACAGTGATACAGACATGGAGAAAAGTAAACCGCTAATACTGGTAGTTAGTAGTTACACGAGGTTTTAAACTGAAGTTAGGCTGGAGTGTGGGTTACCACACGCCAGAGCGTCTTGTCATTGGAGATGAAAACTGGGTGTCGTTTATAAATACATTTATTCTCGTAGATAAAAGATGTGTTGATGCGTCTATCACTCTGTCAAACTCAATCTACAAAGTACAGTTATACACGGTGTTGTGGCAGAAATTGAACATGACTTGAGAGCCAAATATGAAAAAATAATACATATTCAAGTTTGAAAGTGAAAAAGGGGTTAATACGGTGTCGTGTCGAACCAGATAGTCCTGAAATTCATGATGATTTTCTTATCACTGACAACGTATAGCTTTTACAGTGGTCAAAGTATTGAACCAGGACCCCAACAAGGAAACAATCTTCAGCCCTACTTCCTTCTAGTCTCCTCCTATCATATCTAGTACAACACTTTTACCAAGTTATTAGTGTATACATAAATTGAATACCAAGATATTTATGGTCATAACTTTTAATTGATACTAATACGTACAAATCTACGCATGCGTGCAGGTATGCGTCTGCGGATATAAGAATGATGCTTAAGAATGGTATTACATGCGCATAGTTTTAAAGAGAACAATTTATAAAGGAAGCAGAGGAAATATGATATGTTATGCATGGGTCGAACCAGCCTGTATTATCGATTAATTAACCCTCTTTTTCTTATAACTTTGTCGAATTGACTACTAGTACTAATTAACACCATTCGAAATTCTTTGTCATGATCTTTTGGCCACGAGTATCTTTATAAGAAAACTATTGTCCATTCAATAATTTATTTATTTTTTGGTTGGATTCAATAATTTTTATTTACTTTATATATATAATCAGTCCGGCCGAGATATCGTTATTTAGTCGAAAAGGGAATGAATGAGAGAGTCAACAAGTAGTGTGAGTGTCTCACTTGCCATTCATTTCAACAATCATAAAAGAAATCTTAATTTATTCACATTTTTATTATAACTTATCTATTCACGTTACAACAATCATAAGAAGAAATCAAAAATATATATAAAAAAAAAACTTAATCTGTTTCATGTTATAATAATATAAGGGTCAGGTTTTATAACTCCAGTTTTGTTTTTGTCAATTTCTCAATTAAGTTTCATAGTTGTAACGTCGCGTTGAACTCTAATTTTTGTGTTTTTCTCCGATCCAGTCAAATGTCTGATGACCCACACCCACCAAGACACCGACCCATATTACTCCTCATTGAATACATCTTATAATTAAGTAGTTAATATTGTTTCTTTGTCGAGAATTATAATTAGAGTGTATGTTGTTAATAAACCATAATTTCCACCCGCTCATTTATCATTATTGTTATGAAAAATAAATTAGGGATGTCAAATATTAAGATATAGGCTTATAGTTTCGGTTAATTGGATAAAAAGAGTTTGCATTAATTACAGTAAGAAAAAGTAAGAAAATATAAACGGTGAAATGCACGAGAATGAAACAGAGAGAGTTAAGCAAATACGAAGTGGTACACTCGAAGAGCGGTGGTTATACGGATCCCATACGTCTCACGTGAAAGAACAAAAATATAAATAAAAATTGATTCTCTGTTACATCACTTTTTTTTTACAATTTTGCTCGGTCCAAATATTTTTGGTTTTTTTTTTTACAATTTTATTTATTTGATAAAACAGCTGTATAATAATAACGAGTTGTTGAAACTTGTGAATCAGTCTAACTTTAAATTTCTATAGCAAACAAAGTCTACAGATTCTGTTTGAAATGGAGTACTCATTCGCTTATGCAATGTTTGATTAGCAATTACTCGTCTATCTAAATCTGGATAAAAACTACTAAACTGGTATTAAGGTATCACCCAAATAAATATATAATGAGCTCACTGACAAAATTGACCCAAACAAACAACAAACTATATCAAATTTGTTTCCTTAAATTATAGAAGAGTATTGTTCAGCTATACTCCATTTGTATACAAGTATGGTTCATGCTACTTTGTTTTGGTAAAAATGGTTTTGATACTTTTTACACAAAGTTTAAAAAATGATATGCTACTATACCCTTGCAAAATTTAATTGACTTTTTTGAATTTTATTCTATTGATTTGATTACATAAAAAAATTACACTAAACTTTACAAAAATTAGTAAATTACTGCTAATTTTGAATTTATTTTGGAATATTGAAATGGATATAATATATAATATAGCAGGGGCACAAGTGGTGTCTACATGAGGAATAATAAATGGAATATGTATATCTAACTTAGATATATTAACC